>Ga0209702_10000174_pt1 | contig 128297 bp, 110 predicted proteins | sample FRY01_FD_187210 | JGI IMG/M metagenome (GOLD analysis project Ga0209702, IMG submission 187210) | Freshwater microbial communities from Lake Fryxell liftoff mats and glacier meltwater in Antarctica - FRY-01 (SPAdes) (version 2) | ecosystem: Environmental > Aquatic > Freshwater > Ice > Glacier...
CTAACATATTGCCATCTTTTAATACATAAATATACACTTTTTGGCAATTTATCAGGCAATTTTTAGAACTTATTTGTCGTTAAGTTATTAACAATTAGATAGTTGAATTGATTTTAAGGGTTGACTATGTAACCAAAAACAAGCGTTTTTGAATCTGCTGGCACAGATAACTTAAAGTTTCCGTTTAGATCTGTTTGGGTACCAATTTTGGTGTTTCCCTTTACGGTTACACTTACCCCAGGTAAGGATGTTCCGTCTGTTGCTGATGTTACTTTTCCAGTTATGGCTTTATTTTGCGCAAATGCAACCGATAACAGAAAAAAACTCACCACAAAATAGCTTAGTAATACTCTTTTCATATAATTATTTTTATTGTTTAGAATATGAAATTATGAACTTTCCATGAATTAAACAATAAATATTTTAAAAATATTAACAATTTTTAAAGAATACATTAAGCAGAAAGCTTGAAATGTTAATTCAAAACCAATAGAACTTGATTTTTTTCTACAGTATGACCACTTTTTACATTTATTTTAGAAATTTTAATGTCGGCTGGCGCTTTTATTAAATTTTCCATTTTCATAGCTTCTAAAACCAGCAAACCTTCCCCTTTTTTTACAAGATCTCCTTCTTTTACTAAAACTTTCAAGACCATACCCGGCATTGGCGCCTTAATTTCGTTTATTATGGCTTTATTTATATTATCTAACCCTAAACTTTTTAATAATTCGTCGTATTGGTCTGTAATTTCTAAATGATAAATGCCTTGATTCACTTTTATCTTTAAAGTTTTTTCAACTTCGTTTATTTCTATTAATTCTGCTAAGTAAGATTTCTGATTTTTTAGAATGTGAAATCTAGAACTGGATATTGGTTTTATATCAAAATCAACCAAATTTCCATTTAAGCTTAATGCGTCCTTTTTAAAATCTGTTTCAAAAGATAAATGTTGATTAACTTTAATTTTAAGCATAATTATTGTGTTAAAGCGTATTGAATTAGATTGGAACCCATTTTAAGTGCCTTTGTTCTTACTTCTTGAGTGTCTTCTGGATAGGTTCCAAAATCTTCCCAACCATTTCCTAAATCGGTTTCAAAAGTATAGTAACAAACAACCTTACCTTTATATATTAAGGCTAAACCTTGTGGGCGTTTACCATCGTGTTCGTGTATTTTAGGCAAACCAGTAGCAAATTTGTATTTCTGATTATATAAAGGGTGTGAGGAAGGTAGCTCTATAAAATCTAACTCGGGGAACACCTTTTTCATTTGTGGTCTGATAAATTTATCTAACCCATAATTGTCATCTATATGCAAAAAGCCGCCGCCAATTAGGTAATTTCTTAAATTTTTAGCTTCCTGACTACTAAAAATCACGTTGCCATGTCCGGTTAGGTAAACAAAAGGATAGTTAAATATCTCGGCACTGCCAGCTTCTACAATACCTTCTTCTGCTGAAATGTTAGTGTTTAAGTTTTTGTTGCAAAAATCGATTAGGTTAGGTAATGCTGTCCGGTTTGCATACCAATCGCCTCCACCATTGTATTTTAGTTTAGCAATTTTGTAAGTAGCACTTTTGAAAGAGTTTAAAAGAAAGCAGCAGGAAATGAGCAATAAGAAACAAGAAACATATCGAACAGTGTATGAAAAGTAAAGCTTTTTACTCAACAAATTGCATAATCGATTACCTTCTGCTCTTTTCATCCTATTTACTGCCATAAAAATTCCGACTCTAGTACCTAATCTTTCTACCTCAAACCTTTTAACTCTCTATTTAAATAATTGATTTCGAAACATGCTTGTAAAGCTGCTGTTTCTGTTCTTAATCGGCTTTGGCCTAAAGATACTGGATAATATCCTTTTTGCAAAGCGGTCTCAATTTCGGAGGTAGAAAAATCTCCTTCAGGACCAATCAATATCAAATACTTTTGTTGAGGAATAAATACTTGGCTAATTTCTTGTTTTTGTAATTCTTCGCAATGAGCTATGTATTTAGCATCAGCGGAAGCGGAAGAAATAAACTGATTAAATGATGTGTATTGATTTAATAATGGATGATAAGCTTTTAGAGATTGTTTAATAGCCGATGTAATTATCTTATTTGAACGGTCTAGCTTAATTTCTTTCCTTTCGGAATGATCACAAATAATAGGCGTTATTTCATCTACCCCAATTTCAGTTGCTTTTTCTAAAAACCACTCAAACCTATCGATATTTTTGGTTGGCGCTATTGCGATATGTAAGTAATGATTTCTTTTACCACACTCAGCTTGTTTTGCAAGTACTTTAAGAAATGTTCTTTTTGGATGTTCTTCTATGATTTCTGCTAAATAATAGCCGCCAACACCATCAATTAAGTTGACTTGATCACCAAGTTTTAGTCTTAAAACTCTAATGCAATGTTTACTTTCCTCTTCGCTTAATTGGTATAATTCCGAAACAATGTCTGGAGTATAAAATAGATGCATTTCTAATGGATATCTATTTGGTCATCTTTGTCTAACAACAACTCTAATTTAACAGATTCTATATTTTGACCTATCTTTTTTAGGATGGTGAAGGTATAACCATTAAATTCTTTGGTTTCGCCCACTTCTGGGATTTTACCAAAAATCTCACTTACTAAGCCTGCTAATGTATCGTAATCTTCATCTTCAGGCAAATCATGCGGAAGAGATTCATTGATATCATAAACCGTAGCCGATGCTGAAACTATAAACTCATTATCAGAAACTTTCTCTACTAATGGTTTTTCCTCATCATACTCATCTTGAATATCACCTACTAATTCCTCAACAATATCTTCTAGCGTTACCATTCCAGCAGTTCCTCCAAATTCATCTAAAACAATAGCAATCTGAATTCTTTTCAGCTTCAGCTCGGCCATTAAATCATTAATTTTTTTAGATTCTGGAACAAATAATGGTTTCCTTAAAATATCCTCTAAATTAAATTTACCATGCTTTACTATTAAGGATAAAATATCTTTTGCATGAACAATACCAACTATTTTATCGATGGTGTCGTCATAAACTGGAATACGAGAATAACCTTCGGAAATGATAGTGTCTAATAATTCTTCTTGGGTTGCTGAAAGCTCTATAGCCGATATTTTGGTGCGTGGCACCATGATATTTTTTACTACACGCTCATTAAAATCAAAAACATTTTTTATTAGCTCATGCTCTGCTTTATCTAAAGCTCCTGATTCCTTTCCTTGATCTAACAAATATTGTAGCTCTTCTGAAGAGTGTACAGATTCATGGGCACTACTTGCATTAATACCTATTAGCCTCAATATAACATTAGCAAAGCCATTTAAAACGTAAATAAATGGTCTAAATACAAAGTAGAAAAATTGTAATGGAATTGCTATGGCCATAGTTGTTGCCACAGGTTTTTGAATAGCTAAAGTCTTAGGTGCAAGCTCTCCAAATACAATATGAAGAACTGTGATAATTGTGAACGCTAAAATATGACCAATATTGGTAGCTAAACTTTCGGAGATTGGTAAAGAGAAAAAACCTAATACATTTAAAACCAGGTTAGACATTACTTCTTCACCTACCCAACCTAAACCAAGAGAGGCTAAAGTTATTCCCAATTGTGTTGCGGCCAAATAACCATCTAAGTGTGCTATCATGTGCTTTGCCATGCTAGCTACTTTGCTGCCTGTTTTAACCTTTATTTCTATTTGAGAACCCCTAACTTTTACGATAGCAAATTCTGCAGCTACGAAAAAGCCGTTTAGGAAGACTAAAAAAATGGTAAAAAAGATGCTTAAACCACTAATTTCGGGGTGGGGGTCCATTATTATTTATTTAAAAATGTTTGATTATATAATTCTATGCTTTCTTGAATTACTTTGTAAGCATACTTTTTTCCTAGTAAATGTTCTATTGTAACATTCTTTTCTTCCAAAGCTTTATAGTCTTGAAAAAATCTAACAATTTCTTTCATGGTATGCGGAGGTAATTCCTTCAAATCATCTATGTAGTTTACAGACATATCGTTTTTTGCCACGGCAATAATTTTATCATCCTGCTCGCCATTATCAACCATGTGCATTACGCCAATAACTTTAGCGTCTATCATAGACATTGGGTAAACATCGGCAGAGCATAAAACTAAAATGTCTAAAGGATCATGATCATCACAATAGGTTTGTGGAATAAAGCCATAATTTGCAGGATACATTACAGAGGAGAATAGTATTCTGTCTAATCTTAGTAAACCAGTGTCTTTATCTATTTCATATTTTGCTTTAGACCCTTTAGGAATTTCTATAATTGCAGTTACACTCTCAGGAGAATTAACACCTGGTGAAATGGAATGCCAAGGATGGTGAAGATTATCAATCATTAACGTTATCTGTATTATCTTTGTTATATTTTAAACCTATATTTCTTCTTAAAAAAGCAATAATTAATGGAATTGTTGTTATTACTATAAAGCCAATAATTATATAAATTAAATATTTCTCTATTTCGTGTTCAAATTGTCTGCCTAAAAAATAACCTATTAATGTTAATGAGGTTATCCACAAAACTGCGCCTAGAAAATTAAATAAAATAAACTTTTTGTAATCTAATTTTACTACACCTGCAAATATAGGGGCAAATGTTCTTACGATTGGAACAAATCTTCCTAAAATTAATGCAAATGCTCCTTGTTTTCTATAAAAAGCTTCGGCAGCCTTTAAATATTTCTTTTTAAAAAAAAAGGTGTCATTCCTTTTATACAACAATGGACCTGTTCTATATCCAAACCAATAACCTACTAAATTACCTGCAAATGCGGCAAAAATTAGTCCTAATATCATTGTTAATATACCTATATCTAACTTTCCTGTAGCTACAAACATACCCGCTAAGAACAATAGATAGTCGCCAGGGAGAAAAAAACCAAAGAATAAGCCTGTTTCTGCAAATACCACAAATAATATGAGGTAGAAACCACCCTTATGTATGATTTGCTGTGCGTCTGTAAGCTTAATTAGATGGTCCCAGAATTCTTGCATTTTATCTTATAAAACTACAAATATTATTGCAATTTCATAATTGATAAATATTTAAAATAAATCTGTTATTAGAGATGGATAAACTCCTAAGATAATTGTTGCTATCGTGGATACGCTTAAAACTAGTTTAAAATAACCATTAGAAACTAACTCTTTACTTTCTGCGTCTTTGAAATACATAGCTACAATTACTTTAAAGTAATAAAATATACCAATGATAGCATTGATAATTGCGAGTACAATTAAAACAGTATGATATTGCTGTAAAGCCGTAGAAAACATAAAAAACTTACCAATAAAACCTGCAGTTAATGGAATACCTGCTAAAGAAAGCATGGCAACAGTTAATACAAAAGCTAAAAAAGGATTCTTTTTGGCCAATCCATTAAAGCTATCAAAACTCTCTCCGCCTGTTTGTTCTCTAACAATCATCAAGACACCAAAAGCAATAATTGATGCTAATGAATAAGCCGAGGCATAAACAAAAACAGAATTTACAGAAGTACTTCCTAAAGCAACTATGGCAAATAACATATACCCAGCATGCGAAATACTAGAAAATGCTAGCATTCTTTTAAAATTGGATTGATACAATGCAGTAATATTTCCAATAAACAAAGTCAGGATGGTAATAACTAATAAGGTCGGCATCCAAAAATCAGCTAAAGGAGCAAAACACATCATAAACAAACGTAGGAATGCTGCAAAACCAGCCGTCTTAACAACGGTAGACATGAATGCTGTAATTAATGTTGGAGAACCTTCGTAAACATCGGGAGTCCAGAAATGAAAAGGGGCTGCGCCAATCTTAAAGCTTAATCCTACAATCATCAATACGATACCAACGTAAAACATAGGGTCTATACCTGTTGGTCTATCTAATATATATTGAGCGATAACACTCATATCGAAAGATTTTGAAGAACCGTAAATTAAAGCGATACCAAATAATAAAAATCCGGTTGAAAAAGCACCCATTAAAAAATACTTTAATGCAGCTTCGTTAGATGCAAAGTCTCTCTTTTTGATACCTGCTAAAATGTATAAACTCACCGACATAATTTCTAAACCAACAAATAGCATGACTAGGTTATGGTAAGAAACCATTACAATAATTCCTACAAGTGCAAAAAGAATGATGGTATAATATTCGGCTACGTTTTCACTGATTTTTTCGAAATAGTTTTTAGAAAGCAATACAATAAGGATAGTAGAAACTATAGTTAAGCTAGAAAAAGCAACAGCAAAGTTATCAAATAACATCATGCCACTGTAAATTGCAGGAGCTCCGCTATTCCACTCTAATATTGCAAATACTAAAGCACCTAATAAGCCTAAAACAGTAACTGGTAATAAAGCACTTTTAAAGTTAAATAATCCTAAATATAGGACTACAATAGCTAAAATTGATATTATGATTAAAGAATTCATTCTTTTATTTAAATGCTAATTTAGTATTCACTTGTTCAATTAAGCCATTTACGGCTGCCTCAGATATATGCAAAATAGGCTTAGGATAAACTCCAATAACAATTATTAAAGCGCAAATTATACCTAAAACTAAAACCTCTGTTCCTTTTATGTCTTTGAATGATGCTGTTAAATCATTTACTGTGCCTTGCATTACATTTTTATACATTCTCAGCATGTACACTGCTCCAAAAATAATAGTCAAGCCAGCGATAGCTGCAAACCATATTTGGTATTGGTAAACAGCGTTTAACAATAAAAACTCGCCAATAAAACCATTTGTTAATGGTAATGCTATAGTTCCCAATAAAATAATCAGGAATGCAATTGCAAATTTTGGAGCTACTTTAGCAATGCCTCCCATAACTGCAATTTCTCTGGTGTTTAGTCTGTTGATGATAATATCCATCACGAAAAACAAACCTATTACGTTTATACCATGATTTATCATTTGGATCATAGCGCCTTGTAAACCTTCTACGTTCCAAGCAAAAATACCTGCCGAAATTAAACCTACGTGAGCTATTGACGAATAAGCAACTAAACGTTTAATATCTTTTTGAGTGAATGCGATGATAGAAGCGTAAACAATTCCAATGACTGATAGTATAATTGCAGTGTCTTTCCATTGTTCAAAGCCCATTGGTACAATAGGAATTAGCCATCTGATTACGCCATAAATACCCATCTTAAGCATAATACCTGATAATAACATTGTTCCCATGGTAGGAGCGACAGTATAAGTATCTGGCTGCCAAGTGTGAAAAGGAAAAATTGGCATCTTAATAGCAAATGCAATAAAGAAACACCAAAATAACCAGCCTTGAGAAACTGAATCTAGATTTAAAGCATAAAATGCATCTATATCATAAGCGTTGTTTGGCGTTTGCAAGTGTAAATAAATAATACCTAAAAGCATAAATAAAGACCCAGCAAAAGTATAAATGAAGAATTTCATATTTACACGAATTCTATCCTCTGCTCCCCAAATGGCGCAAATAAAATATATTGGAATTAATGCAGCTTCCCATCCTACGTAAAACAAGAATGCATCTAAAGCGGTAAATACAATCAATAAACCAGATTGCATAAACAACACCAAAGCAAATAAAGCAGATGAATTTTTAAATTCTCTATTGAAGCCTGATAAGATAATTAAAGGCACTAAACCTGTGGTTAGTAAAACCATAATCATGCTGATACCGTCAATACCTGCTTTAAAGTTTATCCCTAGCTGTGGTATCCAAGGTAAATCAACTACAAACTGACGGGTTGCATCAGCCTCGAAATGTGATAATAAAACTAAAGCATAACCTAGCGTAACCAAAGAACTGATGAGTGCCGTTTGTTTAGCGTAATTTTTATTCAATAAACAAGCTATCGAACCTACAAGAGGAAAAAATAATAAGAGTAATAAATTCATCTGTATCTTTAATTCAAAAACTTAAAAACTTACAAAACTGTAAACCAAAACAGCAATAACTCCAATTACCATTGCAAATATGTAAAAACCTACATTTCCTGTTTGCAATAGTCTTAATCCCTTACTTGCTTCTATTGAGCCTTTACCCAATCCATTCACAAAACCATCTATCCCTAGTTTATCAACTACTTTAAAGAAAAAGCCTGATAAGGAATCTAATGGTTTTTGAATTATTGCCATGTAAAACTCATCAAAATAAAACTTATTATATGATACTTTCGCTAATGCCGAACGTGGCTCTACATCTAAAACTGGTACGTGGCTATTTTTGATATACTTGATGTAAGCATATATGATTGCAATGATTACTCCACCTACAGATATTCCCATTAACATATATTCCGTAGAATGATCTAAGGCTAGCTCTGCCATTCTTGTTCCTGAACCCTCAAAAACCGGCGCTAAATAAGAAGCTAACCAATGACTGCCACCTAATACTTCTGGCACTCCAATTAATCCTCCAAAAACAGAAAGTACAGCTAAAACAATTAAAGGAATAGTCATTGAAACTGGCGACTCATGCAAATGGCTTTTTTGTTCTTCGCTTCCGCGGAAGTTACCCCAAAAGGTTAAGAACATCATTCTAAACATATAAAATGCTGTTAACATGGCTCCTAATACACCAATTACCCATAATATTTTATTGTGCTCGTAAACATGAGCTAAAATTTCGTCTTTGGAGAAAAAACCTGCAAAAGGTGGTAAACCAGAAATTGCAATAGTTCCCATTAACATGGTGAAGAATGTGATAGGCAATTTTTTTCTCAAGCCTCCCATATTTCTCATATCCTGCTCATCACTCATGGCATGGATTACAGAACCTGCACCCAAGAATAATAATGCTTTAAAGAATGCATGAGTTAAAACATGAAAAAATGCTCCTGTATAAGCGCCTACACCTAGTCCCAAAAACATGTAACCAAGTTGTGAAACAGTAGAATAAGCTAATACTTTCTTGATGTCTGTTTGTGTTAGTGCTATAATGGCAGCAATAATTGCTGTTGCTAAACCTACTACCGCTATTATACTTAACGTTATTGGTGATAATGTAAATAGGATATTTGATCTAGCAATCATATAAATACCAGCAGTTACCATGGTTGCGGCATGTATTAATGCAGAAACTGGTGTTGGGCCAGCCATTGCATCTGGAAGCCAAGTAAATAAGGGTAATTGAGCCGATTTACCTGCTGCACCTATAAATAACATGATGGTAATTAGGGTCAATGTAGCATCCCCAGAAATCATACCTTCTGCCTTTGGAAAAATCTCCGTAAAGGTTACGCTTCCGAAAGTAGAAATTATTAAGAAAACTCCAATCAAGAAACCTAAGTCACCAATTCTATTCATGATAAAAGCTTTCTTTGCAGCATCGGCGTAAGCGCCATTACTATACCAAAAGCCAATTAATAAATAAGAACATAAACCTACGCCTTCCCATCCTATAAACATGATTACATAGTTTGAACCCAATACTAATAAAAGCATAAAGAAAACAAACAGATTTAGATAAGCGAAAAACTTAGCAAAACCAGCATCATGACTCATGTAGCCAGTAGAATAAATATGTATCAATGAACCAATACCAGTGATAATTAACAACATCATGATACTTAGTTGGTCTATTTGAAAAGAGAAAGGAATTTGAATTGAGCCTACTTTTATCCAATCGAAAAGGTTGATAATGACAGGTAGTGCAGCATCAAACTCTAAAAAGATACCTAAGCTTACCCCAAAAGATGCTAAAACTGCAATACTTGCAATTGCACCAACCAATGCTTTTGGTAAAAAATTTCTACCTAAACCACAAATCAAAAATCCGATAAAGGGGAATAAAGGAATTAACCAAACTAAATCTATCATCAGGTTTTATAAAAAAATTACCACTTTAATCTGTTCAATATATTAATGTCTATGGAGCTGGTGTTTCTATAAACCATTACGATAATGGCTAATCCTACTGCAACCTCGGCAGCAGCCAAAGCCATAATAAAGAATACAAAAACCTGCCCAGATGCATCTCCACTGTAAGCAGAAAACGCGGTCAATAATAAATTAACTGCATTTAGCATTAACTCTACCGACATGAAGATGATGATGGCGTTTCTTCTAATTAAAACTCCAATTACACCAATAGTAAATATAATTGCACTTAATAAAATGTAGTGATTAAGTGGAACCACTTGAATAGTTGCTGTAATATTATCCATTTTGAGTTCTTTTATCTTTTTTAGCAAGCAATACTGCTCCTACCATGGCAGTAAGCAAAAGAATAGATGAAATTTCGAAAGGTAGAAGAAACTCGCTGAAGAGCACTTTACCTAAATTTGCTACCAAACCAATTTCAGAATTTGGTGATGTTGCCACCGCAGTAGTTTGTAATGCTTTAATACTTCCAACTAAAGTAACCAATAAGGCGCCACCTGCTATTACGCCTATTATTTTTAACAGGTTAGATTTCATAGGCTCGGTTTCTTTATTTAAATTCATCAACATCAATACAAATAAGAAAAGAACCATTATAGCACCCATGTAAACAATAAAGTTTACAACAGCTAAAAACTGTGCATTTAATAAAATGTAATGAATAGTAAATGTGAAAAAAGTGGCTATTAAATAGAGGACGCTATAAACCGGATTCTTGGTAAAAATTACCAATAGGGAAAATAGGATGGATAAAAATGCGACTAAGTAAAATAAACTCATTTGTTATAATCTGCAGTTACCTTTTTGATTTGCTGCGCAAAGGTAAAATTTTTGATCAAAAAACATTAATAATTCCCTAAAACTATACAGTTGATCCTTTTAAAGCTTCTAATTCTGTAATGGACATCTCTACCAATTTGTCTTTTCCGTAAATAAAATCTTTACGTAAATAATCTGCAGGCACAATTGGCCCGTCTAAATAGATTGCTTCTTTAGGACAAGCCTCTTCGCATAAACCACAAAAAATACAACGCAACATATTGATTTCATAAGTTGCTGCATATTTCTCTTCTCTGTATAAATGCTCTTCGCCTTTTTCACGTTCAGCAGAAATCATAGTGATTGCTTCTGCTGGACAAGATAATGCGCATAAGCCACAAGCAGTACAGCGTTCTCTTCCTTGCTCGTCACGTTTAAGTGAATGCATTCCTCTCCAATTCTCAGAAAACTCGCGTTCCTGTTCTGGATAATGAATAGTCTCTTTCTTCTTGAACATGTGCATAAAAGTAATGCCCATCCCTTTGAAAATGGCAGGCAAATACATGCGCTCCCAAAAGTTCATTGGTTTTTGTTCTAATACTTTTTTTCTACCACTTAATGATTCCATAATCACTTTTATTTTTGCTCTCCCCGTTTCGTCATATTGAACGGGGTTGAACTGTTTTGCATTTTAAACTGACAGAGGATTTAACTCCAATCAGCCTGACACATTATAATTTATCTACAATAGTAATTACAACCGCTGTAATTACAATATTAGCAATTGCTAAAGGTATTAATACTTTCCAACCTAAATTCATCAACTGGTCATAACGGAAACGTGGAACTGTCCACCGTACCCACATAAAGAAAAAGATGAATGCAATTATTTTGAATAACATTACTGAAACACCTACTAAAGGACCCCAAGTTGCCCCCAAAACTTCGTTTACCGCATCCATACCTGGGTAATTGTAACCACCAAAATATAAAACTGCCATTACTGCCGATGAAACAAACATGTTGATGTATTCTGCAAACATGTAAGCTCCCATTTTAAAAGCGGAGTATTCTGTTTGGTAACCACCAATTAATTCAGTTTCGCACTCGGGTAAATCAAATGGCATACGGTTAGTTTCTGCAAAAGCACAAATTAAAAATATCAAAAACCCTAAAGGCTGTACTAAAATATTCCAATGCCAGCTGTGTTGTTGCTCTGCAATTTCTTTAAAACTTAAAGTATTAGTAACCAATAAAAGAGCAATTATGGATAAACCCATTGCAATTTCATAGCTAATGTTTTGTGATGCACCACGTACGGCACCCATTAAAGAATATTTGTTGTTAGAAGCCCAACCACCAATCATGATACCATAAACGCCTAAAGAAACCACACCAAAAATGTATAAAATTCCTACGTTAATATCAGCAACTTGCAAAGGTATCATCCTACCAAAAAGCGCTATATTTTGTCCAAAAGGAATTACTGCCGTACCTAAAAAAGAAACCAATAAGGCCAAAGAAGGCCCAGCAATAAATAGCCATTTGTTAGAGCCGCTAGGGATAATTTCTTCCTTAAAAAACATTTTACCGCCATCGGCTAAAGGTTGTAATAAGCCAAAAACACCTGCTCTATTTGGGCCCACACGGTCTTGCAACCAAGCAGCAACTTTACGCTCTGCCCAAGTAGAATATGCTGCAATAGTTAGTGTTAACGTAAATAATACGGTAACTAAAACCATTTTCTCTATTAAGAATGAAATTTCCATTAAAATTTAGTTGCTCTTTCGAATTCTGTTTTATTAGCCGCTATTAACTCCAAGTTTTTCTTAACCACCTGAGCTGGCTGTAATTCTTCGTAATGATTAGAATTGATTACCGATTGACGAGAAATTTTCTTTGGTCCCTCTATCACCCAATCTTTAGTTGCTTTTTTGTCAAAGCGGCAAGTGTTACAAATAAACTCATCTACCTCGCCAAACTCGTCTTTTCTAGCCGTAACACGTAAAACCTCTTCACCTTTATACCATAAAGTGACCTTACCACTACAAGTAGGACAATCTCTATGCGCTTCTACAGGTTTTGTAAACCAAACTCTATTTTTAAATCTGAAAGTTTTATCGGTTAAAGCACCTACCGGACAAACATCAATTATGTTTCCAGAGAAATCGTTATCTATTGCTTTAGTTATATAAGTAGAAATTTCGGCATGGTCTCCCCTACCTAAAATACCATGAACACGATTTTCTGTAATTTGATCAGCAACAAAAACACAACGGTAGCACAAAATGCAACGGGTCATGTGTAATTGGATTTTATCGCCAATGTCAATTTTATCAAAAGTTCTACGGTCAAACTCGTAGCGTGTAGCTTCAGCGCCATGCTCATAAGCTAAATCTTGCAAGTGACACTCGCCTGCTTGGTCGCAAACAGGGCAATCTAACGGGTGATTAATTAATAGCATTTCTACCACACCTTTACGAGCCTCTACAACCTCTGGCGAAGTAATATTTTGCACTTCCATGCCATCCATTACGTTTGTACGACAGCTAGCCACTAATTTAGGCATAGGGCGAGGATCTTTTTCTGAACCCTTACTCACTTTCACTAAACACGTACGGCACTTCCCACCACTACCTTCCAATTTAGAATAATAGCACATAGCAGGAGGCACAATGTCTCCACCTATTTGACGGGCAGCATTCAAAATACTAGTCCCTGGCTCTACCTCCGTAGGGATTCCGTCTATTGTTACTTTAATTTTATCAGCCAATTTTAAAATTTTTAAACTGTTTGATTACTTTTATTTATTTGGGCGTTCGAGCGGGCTTTCCGTTTATACTGCACAAGGCATTAGCCACAAGGCCGGTATCCACTTCTATCCCTAACGCTACCTTTCAAATTTATTATTACGCGGTTTCTAAAACTGGTAAAGGATCAGCATAATGTGCTAAACCATAATTTTGCTTAACAGCCAATTGTGGGTTACTTACATGCCAGTCAAACTCTTCCCTAAAATGACGAATCGCACTAGCCACCGGCCAAGCTGCTGCATCACCTAAAGGACAAATGGTATTTCCTTCAATTTTTTTAGCTACATCTACTAACAAATCCATGTCGCTCATTTTACCGTGTCCGTATTCCAAACGGTGTAAAACTTTTTCCATCCAGCCTGTACCTTCACGACAAGGAGAACATTGTCCACAAGACTCGTGGTGATAGAAACGAGCAAAATTCCAAGTATTTCTAACAATACATTGGTCCTCGTCTAACGCTACAAATCCACCAGAGCCTAACATCGTTCCAGTAACAAAACCACCTTCAGATAAAGACTCGTAAGACATCAATCTTTTGTCTCCGTTTGCTAAATTTAATATCAAATTTGCAGGTAAAATTGGCACAGAAGAACCTCCAGCTACAACAGCCTTCAACTTCTTGCCATTTGCAATACCTCCACAGTATTCATCAGAATAAATGAAATCTTCTACAGAAAGTCCCAATTCAATTTCATAAACACCCGGCTTGTTAATATTTCCCGATGCTGAAATTAATTTCGTTCCCGTAGAACGACCAATACCTAATTTAGCATATTCATCGCCACCATCGTTCACAATAGGAACAATTGCAGCAATAGATTCTACATTGTTTACTACTGTAGGGCAACCGTATAAACCTGCAATAGCTGGGAAAGGAGGTTTGATTCTAGGGTTTCCTCTCTTACCTTCAAGCGATTCTAGCAAAGCTGTTTCTTCTCCACAAATATACGCTCCACCACCTGGCTGAACGTATAATTCTAAATCGTAACCACTTCCTAATATATTTTTACCTAAAAATCCTGCTTCTTTTGCTTCTGCAATTGCTTTTTCTAAAATGCGGATTTGAGGCATCATTTCGCCTCTTACGTAAATGTAACTCACTTTTGCTCCAAGTGCATAACTAGAAACAATCATTCCCTCAATTAATGCATGAGGAATATTTGTCATTAAATAACGGTCTTTAAATGTTCCAGGCTCAGACTCGTCTGCATTGCAAACTAAGTAACGAGCAACTCCTTCTGGCTTGGCCAAAAAGCTCCATTTCATCCCGGTAGGAAAACCTGCTCCACCACGACCACGTAAACCAGATTTTTTCACCTCCTCAACAACCTCATCAGTCGACATGGTTTTGATAGCTTTTTCAACAGCCCTGTAGCCACCTTTTTCTCGGTAAACTTTTAAGGTGTTTATACCCGGAACGTTAATATGTTCTAATAATAATTTGCGACCCATTCTTTTTTTCTTAGATATGAGATGTGATTATCAAGTATCTAGACTTTAAATCTTGCTACAACTATAACTTCACCTCTTGTTGTCCTCTATTATTTTTATTTAAATACTTTTTTAAAAGATAGTCATCAAGTCTTGATTCTTGAATCTAAAATCTTGATTCTTAACTATTATTTCTTAAATCTCCAATCAATTTATCTACCGATTCAGTTGTTAAATTCTCGTAGAAGGTATATTCTGGACCAATTTGCAATACTGGAGCATAACCACAAGCGGCTAAACATTCTACTCCGCGATAGCTAAATAAACCATCTGCTGTAACTTCACCTTCTTTAACCCCTAATTTCTCACCAATATAGTCCATTATTTTTTCGGCACCTACTAAGCAACAAGGACCAGTACGACAAACCTCTAAAACATATTTGCCTTGAGGTTTCATAAAATACATGGTGTAAAAAGTGGCAACTTCATATACTTCAATAGGTTCTATTGATAATATGGAAGCCACTTTATCCATAGTTGCTGGACTTAACCAGCCAAACTCTGCTTGTGCTTCATGTAAAATTGGTAACAAACCCGATTTATGCTTTCCTTCTGGGTAGCGGCTGATAATTTCAGCACATTTTTCTAATAATTCCGCAGAAAATTCTACTTCTAATACAACTGTGTCTTCTACTCTAAGCATCTAACTCTCCTGCTATAACGTTTAAACTAGACATATTAATAATGGCATCAGATAATAGCATGCCTCTACTCATTGGGGCATACATCTGATAATTGATAAAACTTGGACGGCGGAAGTGTAAACGATAAGGTGTTCTACCACCATCATTTACTAAATAAAAACCTAACTCTCCGTTTCCACCTTCTACAGCATGGTAAACTTCTGTTTTTGGAGTTTCTACTTCGCCCATCACAATTTTAAAGTGATAGATTAAAGCTTCCATGTTGTTGTAAACTTGTTCTTTTGGAGGCAAATAAAACTCGGGAACGTCGGCATGGAAAACACCTTTTGGTTCTTTCTTTATTTTCTCCATGGCTTGCTCAATAATTTTTAAGCTTTGCCACATTTCTTCGTTACGTAAAATAAAACGATCGTAAACATCACCAGTTGTTCCTACTGGAATTTCAAAATCAAAATCTTGATAAGAAGAATAAGGTTCGTTAACTCTAACGTCATAATCTACACCAGTTGCTCTTAAAATTGGTCCGCTCCAGCTATAGTTTAAAGCAGTTTCTGGAGTTACAGCTCCTACGCCTGATGTACGCTCAATAAATATTCTATTTCTATTAAATAAAGTTTCAAACTCTTTTAATATTGGTGGGAATTTCTCTAAAAACTTTTCAATCTTGGCGAAAGCGATATCGTTAAAATCACGTTCAAATCCTCCAATTCTACCAATATTAGTAGTTAATCTGGCTCCACATATTTCTTCAAAAATTTCGTAAATGTGTTCACGTTCCTCCATTAGGTATAAGAAACCTGAAAAAGCACCTGTATCTACTCCTAGAATCCCGTTACAAATTAAATGATCTGTAATACGACTTAACTCCATTACGATAACGCGTAAATAATCTACACGTTTTGGCATTTCTATACCTAAAAGCTTTTCTACCGTCATATGCCAGCCCATGTTATTAATAGGTGACGAGCAGTAGTTTAGACGATCTGTTAAAGTTGTGATTTGGTAAAATGGACGGTGTTCTGCAATTTTTTCAAATGCCCTATGTATGTAACCAATGGTAGAAATACCACTAATAATACGCTCGCCATCCATTTGTAGCACATTTTGGAATACACCATGTGTTGCTGGGTGTGTAGGACCTAAGTTTAATGTAGTAATATCGCTTTGCGGGTCGTTATCCACATAAACGGGTTGATTGGGAGTGTTTTCTGATATAAAATTGCTCATTTATCTTGCTTAACGTCCAAAGAAAAAATCTTTTTTATCTACACGGTTAGGATCTTCTAATGCAAATTCTTTACGCATTGGGAAAACGGTCATATCATCAACATTTAATATACGCACTAAATTTGGATGCCCTATAAATTGGATACCATAGAAGTCAAATGTTTCACGTTCCATCCAATTAGCACCTTCCCATAGTGTTGTTGCACTTGGAATTGTAGGATTTGAAGTAGGAATAAAAACCTTTATTCTAACCCTTACATTGTGTATTAAACTGTGAATGTGATAAACAACTGCTAATGCATTTGTTTTTTCTGGATAATGAACCGCAGTAATATCTGTTAAATAAATAAATTGAAGTTCTTTATCGTTTTTTAGAAATGCCAAAACATCGGCAATAATCGTTACAGATGTTTCGAAAGTTAATAAACCGAAAGGCTCTGAAGGCGTTAAAATTTTCTCGCCAAATTGAGTGCTAAGTTTATCTATAATATGTTGATTAGCTATTTTTCCCATTACTGGATACCGTATTTTGCTAATAATGCTGAATATTCTGGGGATTCTCTTCTGCGTAAAGATTCGCTACGCACAAGGTCTTGTATTTTATTAAAACCGTTAATTATAGCTTCTGGTCTTGGTGGGCAACCTGGAACATAAACATCTACAGGGATAATTTCATCTATACCTTGTAAAACAGAATAGGTATCAAAAATACCTCCACTGCTGGCACAAGCCCCTACTGCAATTACCCAGCGTGGTTCGGCCATTTGGATATAAACTTGCCTAAGTACAGGAGCCATTTTTTTTGCAATTGTGCCCATCACCATTAACAAATCTGCTTGGCGAGGGGAAAAAGACGGTCTTTCTGCACCAAAACGAGAAAAATCATAATGAGAACCCATGGTAGCCATAAATTCGATACCACAACAAGAAGTTGCAAAAGGTAAAGGCCAAAGAGAATTTGCTCTTGCCATTCCAACTACTTTTTCTAAAGAAGTAGCGAAAAATCCTGCTCCTTCTACACCGGCTGGTGCTTCCACTAAATTTATATCGCTCATATCTATTAATTCCTTTCTAGTATAACCTAAAAGAGCTGTTGATGTTTAAAACCGAACTCCAAATCTAGGTAGATAAACGGCCCTAATCATCGGTTTATTATAATTTAGAACTATTCTAATTAATCCCAATCAAGGGCTTTCTTTTTAACTACGTATATGTAACCCAATAATAGTGTACCCATAAAAATAAACATTTCTATTAAACCATTTAAACCAAAAGCCCTAAAGTTTACAGCCCAGGGGTACATAAAGATCACCTCAACATCAAACAAAACAAACAGTATGGCTACCACAAAATATTTAATTGAAAAAGGCTGACGGGCATTACCAATTACTTCAATACCCGACTCGAAAGCGGTTAACTTAACATCGGTTGTTTTACGTTTTGGCCCAATTAAATGGGTGATTACCATTGTTAAGGTAACGAAACCTAATGCTACAATGAGTTGCAAAATAATGGGTAAATAATTTATGGGTGTAGTTACAGTTTCCATATTTGTTTGTTGAAAGGCAAATATAGTGTAAAACGTACAATATGTAAAATTAGATTTAGGTTAAACTTGCTAAAACTTCTTTTAATTGAGGAATTTTGCTTTTAATTTCTTCTGCAGAACATGCTCCAACTGAAGCCCGGTACCAGCACATATCCTCTGTTCCAAAAGCGGAGAATGGTACTAAAGCTAAATTTGCTTTTTGAATTAAATAGAAATTTAGTTTTGTTGGTGAGTCTAAAACTTCGCCTTCTGGAGTAGTTTTACCCACGTAATCTATTTTAATAGTGAGGTAAATTGCACCCATTGGCTCTATGGCATCAACTTTAAAACCTTCGCTTTTCAGTGTCATAATTCCCATATAAAGGGTATTCAAACTATTTTGAATGCTTAGACTGAAACTACTTAGGTACTCATTTACAGCGTGATGATCTTTTAAGAATTTACCTGTAGCAACTTGCTCTGCCTTTGGCGACCATGCACCCATGTGACCCACAATACCTTTCATTTTAGAAATGATTTGTGCTGGAGCAAAACTCCACCCTACTCTTACGCCGGTTGCTGCAAAACATTTAGAAGCACCGTCTATAAAAACGACGTAATCTCTAATTGCTGGCACCAAGGTTACAGGGTCTACGTGTTGATGTGTGCCGAATGTAAGTTGTGAGTATATTTGATCGTAAAGTACATATAATGGTTTTTCATCGGCTTTACGCGATTGATTTTCTGCTAAAACTAACTCGCATATTTCCTTTAAGCCTTCTGCTGTAAACAAAGTTCCAGTTGGATTTAAAGGCGAACATAGTGCCAATAAAGTTGCTCCTTTGAGGTGTGGCTTTAAGTCGGCGGCAGTAGGCATAAAATTATTTTCTGGCAAGGTAGGAACAGCAACGCCGTTTGCACTTAGCAAGTGAACATAGTGATTATTATTCCATGATGGTGCTGGGTAAACTACGGTATCGCCCGGATTAACCAATGCTAAATAAGTTGCATAAATTAATGGGCGTGATCCACCAGAAATTAAAATTTCTGATTTTGCATCGTAGTCTAGGTTTTGCTTTTCTTTTAAAAATTCAGAAACACTTTCGCGTAAACTTGCAACACCATCTGCTGTTGGGTAGTTTGTTTGGCGATTTGCATAAGCTTCTACAATACAATCTTCTAGTTTTTTAGGGATTGGATAAAGCTCGGGATCAAAATCACCAATGGTTAAATTAGCTACTGCAATACCTTTTGCTTTCATTTCGTTAACCTCGCCAGCTATTTTTATAATTTCAGAACTTTGTAGGGTTTGCGCTAATGCAGATACTATCATGTTGTATTAATTTTTATATTTGAATGGCAAAGGTAATGAAATTGAACCTGAGACAATAAGCAAATTAAAATATTACATTTTATGAAGAAATTGATTTTATCAATAGCATTTAGCATACTTTTTTTTAGTCTTTTAAATGCTCAAAGCAAAGAACAGAAATTGTTATCAGCGGTAGATTTTTTAAAAGATGCACTGTTAAGTGGCGATGAAACTAGCTTGAATTTGATTACGGCAGATAATTTAAGTTACGGACACTCTGGTGGAAAAATTGAGGATAAAAAATCTTTTGTTAATTCTTTAGCTAGCAAGCAATCTGATTTTGTAACCATTGATTTGAAAGAACAAACCACTAAAATTAATGGTAAAACCGCTATAGTTAGACATAAATTATATGCTTCTACTTTTGATAATGGAAAAACTAATGATGTAAAACTGGGGGTAATGCTAGTTTTTATTTATGAAAAAGGCGACTGGAAGTTGCTGGGTAGACAGGCGTTTAAGTTGTAGGGGGGTAGAGATTTTTTTAAATTTTCCCCTCATATAAATCTGAAATTGAAAAAATCATTTCATAATCGTTCCAATTTAAATTGCCATCAATAATTTTGAATTTAGAAAAGCTTTCTTCATTTAAATATTTTATGATAGAATGATGTTGAGATTTAGATAAAAATTCTTTAAAGCTCACCTTTTTACGAGATTGATTATTAAATAAAATTTCTAAAACATAGTCGCATATATAAACAGCATTTTCTACTGATATGACTTTTTGTGAGGTCTTAGAATAATCTATTAGGGTTTTCATTTTATTTCACCAATTCCTCAATAGCCCTCTCCACTTTTTCAAACTTAAACTGTCCGATCAAATTATTCATCATTACTTTTACTTCTGGTAAATTTAAATTACCAATGCTACCTTCATGAGTATGGTTAATTTCATATTTTCCTCCAAAGTTTCCCGCTTCTATAGCTAAACCTACTTTTTTATAAGCTTCTCTAAAAGGCGTTCCGGCTAAAACTTGTTTGTTTACCTCTTCTACAGAAAATAAGTATTGGTATTTTGGATCGTCTAAAATGTTATCTTTTATTTTGATGTTTTGTAGCATCAGTTTGCTCATGTCTAAACAAGCCATTAAACTTTGGAAAGCAGGAAAAAGTGTTTCTTTTTGCAATTGCATATCTCGGTGATAACCACTTGGTAAATTGGTGGTCAGCATGATGATTTGGTTTGGTAATGCTTGGATTTGATTGGTTCTGCCACGGATTAACTCCCAAACATCAGGGTTTTTTTTGTGTGGCATAATGCTGCTTCCTGTAGTTAATTCATCAGGAAAAGAAATAAATCCAAAATTCTGGTTCATAAATAAGCAGGCATCCATTGCCATTTTATTTAGCGTTGCCGCGATAGAAGACATGGCCTGAGATAAAATTCTTTCTGTTTTACCACGACCCATTTGTGCGTAGACTACGTTATAATTTAAGTAATCAAAACCTAACAATTGGGTAGTCAAAGATCTATTTAATGGAAAGGAAGAACCATAACCTGCAGCAGAACCTAAAGGATTTTTATTACAAATTTTATAGCTGGCTAATAGCAGTTCTAAATCGTCAATCAAACTTTCGGCGTAAGCACCAAACCATAAACCAAAAGAGGAAGGCATAGCAATTTGCAAATGCGTGTAACCTGGCATTAGTTTTTCTTTGTTTGTTTCAGCTAATTCAATCAACAATTCAAAAAGTTCATTTACTGACCCTACCATTTCCTGAATCTGACTTCTGAAGAACAGTTTTAAATCGACCAAAACTTGGTCGTTACGAGAACGACCGCTATGAATTTTCTTTCCGGCTTCTCCTATTCTTTGTGTTAACAGCATTTCTATTTGTGAATGGACATCTTCCACTCCTTCTTCGATAGTAAATTTACCATCTGCAATTTCTTTGTAGATGTTTTTTAACTCTTGTTGAACAGCAGCTAAATCTTCATTGTTCAATAAACCAATACTATGGAGCATTTGGGTATGAGCTAAAGAACCCAAAACATCAAAAGACGCTAAAAATAAATCCATTTCACGGTCTTGCCCAACAGTGAAAGCTTCTACTAAATTATTGGTTGATGTTTCTTTTTGCCAGAGTTTCATTTTGATTTACGATTTTTTGATGGAAAAGATCAATTATTTATTTACGATTTTATATGTTGATTGAATCGACATAAGAATTGAACGTGTCGAAAATATTGAAAAAAATCGACATGAGAAAATAACATGTCGATTGAATCGACATATAAATTTGGATGAATGTGACTTAAGATTAGCCTCAATTACAGGTGCAATAAGGATTGAAACGGCATCCTTTATTCCGATTTTTCTTCGGAATAAAGATATAGTGAAAAGCCTGGCCCGTAGGGATTGCCCAAATCTTAAAAAACTAATTGTTCAATCATCTTAATATATCCTTCTATTCCTTCTTCTATCTCGTTTAAATATACAAATTCATCTGCTGTATGAGATCTCGCCGAATCGCCGGGGCCACATTTTAAAGACGGAATATCTAATAAAGCTTGGTCTGAAGTGGTGGGAGAACCATAAGTTTTTTTTCCTAACAAAATACCAGCCAGCACTATTGGATGTTCTTTTGCAATAGAAGAAGGTTTTAACCGGACAGAACGCGGAACCACTTCACAATCCACAAATTGACGAATAATATTCAAAACATCTTCATTGCTGTAAGCATCCGTTACTCTAACATCTACCGTAAAAGTACAATTGTCTGGAACTACGTTGTGCAAAGTGCCTGCATTGATGATGGTGACGGTCATTTTTATTGGCCCTAAAGTATCAGAAACCTTAGGGAACTGATAATTTTGAAACCACTCGATGTCTTTTAAAGCTTTATAAATAGCATTCTCACCTTCGTTTCTTGCTGCATGACCTGATTTCCCTTTTACATGGCAATCTAATACCAATAATCCTTTTTCGGCAATGGCCAAATCCATTAAAGTGGGCTCACCAATAATGGCAAAATCTAATTTTCCCAGTTCAAAAATGATGGATTCTAAACCCCCTTTTCCTGAAATTTCTTCCTCGGCAGTAGTGGCGATGGCAATATTATATTTTAAATTTTCCTGATTATAAAAATGAAGAAAAGTGGCAATTAACGAAACCAAACAACCGCCAGCATCATTACTTCCTAAACCAAATAATTTCCCATCTGCTACATCGGGAGAAAAAGGATCTCGGGTATAGCTTTTATTAGGTTTTACTGTATCGTGGTGCGAGTTGAGTAAAATCGTTTTTTTATTGCTGTCAAAATGCTTATTATGAGCCCAAATATTAAACCCTTTAGTCTTAAAATCAACACTGTTTTGAGTAAAAAATTCTGAAAGAATAGCAAACGTTCCATCTTCTTCTTTACTGAAAGAAGGCGTAGAAATCAGCTTTTTCAAAAGCGAAACTGCATTTTCATATCGTTTTTTATCAGTCATATTTTTTCTTGGCTCTTGCGTCTTTTATCTTTTCTCTCAAATCTTTAATCTTGCTTCTCAAATCTATTCCTTAATATACAACTCCCCAGCAATTTTCGCCGAAGTTTTAATTCCTTTAATCATGGCCGAGCTGAAACCATTATGCTCCATTTCGTTTAATCCGGCAATGGTACAACCTTTTGGCGAGGTTACTTTATCAATTTCATGTTCTGGATGCGAAGCCAATTGTAATAATAAATCTGCAGCTCCTTTAGCAGTTTGGGCAGCCATCATTAACGCATCTTTTGCATGGAAACCTACTTCTACACCGCCTTGCGATGCTGCCCTGATAGAACGTAAAAAGAAGGCAATTCCGCAAGCACATAATGCCGTGGCCGAGGTCATTAAATCTTCTTGAATTTGAATAGTCATCCCCACAGTATCAAAAATATCTTTTACTGTTTTAAGGCTTTCCGCCGAGGCATTATCGGTAGCAAAACACGTCATAGATTGTTGAATAGCAATAGAAGTATTGGGCATCACACGCACTACTTGCAAATCATCATACAATTTCTCACGTATATTTTTACAGGTAACCCCAGAAACTATGGAAGTAAATAATTGCTTTTGCGGATTGATAGAAGCCTTAATCTCGTCTAAAACCTTATTTACTTGTTGTGGTAAAACTGCCAAAACAATAATATCCGCATTTTTTGATGCTTCGGCATTATCACTCGAAATTTTAAAACCTTGAGTCGCGTATTCAGCTAATCCGCTCAATGTTCGTCTGGTTAAAGTAATTGATTCTGCAGGATATAACCCGCTTTTCACCAATCCTTTGGCCAATGATAAACCGATGTTTCCGCTACCTATGATGGTTATTTTTTTCATTATTTTTTTTGTTAGTCCCGATTACTATCGGGATTGTTTGTTAGGTGGTTAGGCCATTCAAACTTTTTCAAATCATTTTTATTTGGGCGTTCCAATCCCGATAAAAAAATCGGGACGGGGCAGGCTATTCGTTCATACTACTCGAGGCCTTGGCCACAAGGCCGGTATCCACTTCTATCCTTAACGCAACTTGCTACATGGCGAGTTTCATTGCTAAAAACCCAGTATTTCTCAATTCCTATCCCATGGTCTGTGTCCTCACAGACCATCATTTATTTTAATTTGTAGTTTCGGTCTGTGAGGACACAGACCAAGGGGTTATTATTTTATTAATCTTGTCCCTAAAAGTCCTGAACTTTCCAACTCATTCAAATCATCAGCTTTGCCAATAAATACTTCCTTTACTCCTTTGTTAATCGCTTCAAAAGCATTGTGCAATTTAGGCAACATTCCGTCGGCAATAATTCCTTTGGCAATTAAGTCTTGATATTTAGTAGGATTAATCTCTCTAATTATAGAATTTTCATCATTCACATCCATCAAAACCCCTTTTTTCTCGAAGCAATAAACTAACGAAGTTTCATAAATATTTGACATTGCTACCGCTAAGGCTGATGCAACGGTATCTGCATTGGTATTTAACAACTGACTTTCACCGTCATGTGTAATGGCAGAAAAAACTGGCACAAAACCGTTATCGGTTAGTTTAGCCAAATTTTCTTTTTGGATAGAATTTTCATCTAAATCGCCAACAAAACCAAAATCAACATCATAAACAGGTCGTTTGTTAGCTTTTATTAAATTGCCATCAGCACCGCTTAAACCTAAAGCATTACAGCCAAACATTTGTAATTGAGCTACTAGATTTTTACTTATGAAGCCTGCATAAACCATGGTTACAATTCGTAAAGTTTCTAAATCGGTGATTCTTCGTCCGTCTATCATTTTGGCTTCCACACCCATTTCTTCGGCTAATTTTGTAGCCATTTTCCCACCACCATGAACCAGAATTTTATTCCCTTTTAAATCGGCGAAAGCTTTTAAAAAATGATGTAATTTTTCAGCATCGTCAATAACGTTTCCTCCAATTTTAATGACGATTAATTTCTCCATTCTAATTATTTTTTGTCATTCCGAATTTATTTCGGAATCTCAAATAAGTGCTAATTTAATTTATGATAAGATGCTGAAATAAATTCAGCATGACAATCCTATAAATTCTCTAACATGTTTTTCAGCACCGCTTGTGCCGCCCAAACTCTATTATTTGCTTGGTTTAAAACTAAAGAATTTGGTCCGTCTAAAATCTCATGCGATAATTCTAAACCTCTTCTTACCGGCAAACAATGCATCACTCCCGCATTATTGGTCAATTTTAATTTTTCGTTAGTCATCATCCAGCCTTCGCCATCTGTTAAAATTTTACCATAATCATGGTAAGACGACCAGTTTTTAACATAAACAAAATCGGCACCAGTCAAAGCATCGTCTTGGTTATTGGTTACGGTTGCCTTTCCTACAAAATCTGGAGCTAAATCATAACCTTCAGGATGAGTGATTACAAAATCGTAATCCGTTTTATTCATCCACTCGGCAAAAGAATTGGCTACGGCCTGCGGCAGTGATTTAACGTGAGGAGCCCAAGTTAAAACCACTTTTGGCTTTGCTGTTTTCTTTAATTCTTCAATGGTAATTAAATCGGCTAAGCTTTGTAAAGGATGTCGGGTTGCTGATTCCAAACTCACCACCGGAACACCACAAAACTTCACAAACTTATTAAAAACACCTTCCGAATAATCTTCTTCTCTATTTACTAAACCCGGAAAAGAACGAAAACCGATAATATCACAATATTCGCCCATTACACCAGCCGCTTCACGGATATGCTCGACAGTATTGCCGTTCATAATCACTCCATCCTGAGTTTCTAAAGCCCAGCCTTCTTTATCTAAATTCATAACCATTACCTGCATTCCTAAATTCAAAGCTGCTTTTTGAGTGCTTAGGCGAGTTCGTAAACTAGGATTTAAGAATATCAAACCAAGGGTTTTGTGTTTGCCTAGTTGATCATGTGCAAAAGGATTTTTTTTTATTGAAATAACCTCAGTGACTAGATCATTTATGTTTTTTACATCATGAACAGAAGTGAATAAATTCATTTTTTTATTGATTTAATAAGAATGGTTGTTGTCTATTATCCCAAAAGAAAACTAAAAAGATATGATTTTTGAAAACTTCGTAAAATAAGAGAAGTGTATTTTGATACAACTGCTTTTCTTACATTTCGGATAGGAGATTCCTGAAATAGAAAAGGATGTATTGATATTTTATCTAAAACATTATAAATTTTTAATCTCAATTCTTCAGCAATCTCAAAACTCCATTGCTCAAGAATAAAATGATATATAGCATTGAAAGTTATTTCAGAATTTGGAGACCATCTAATTTCCAATTTCATCTTTCGTATTTTCTCATTACTTCTTCTGTAGATTTGGTAAGTCCCAATCTTCCTTCATCCTGACCCTTTTTTATGCCATCTATCACGTGTTGAGGTAAAATATTGGCATTTTCTAAAAGCATATGATAATCTTCTAAACTCATTTGAACAGCAGTTTTGTTACCACTTTCATCAATTAAATATTTAACTGTCATAAACAAATATAATTAAAAACTAATTTATTACCCTAGCAAATGCCTCCAAAAACCTATCAGCATGAGACATTGTCAAATTTAATGCTGGTAATAGTCTAATCACATTTGGACTAGCGGCTCCTGTAAATATATGTTCCTTAAAAAGTAAATCCTTTTTAACATGACTTAATTCTTCAGGTAAATCTATTCCAATCATTAATCCTCTACCTCTTACTTCTAATACTTTATCAAATTTCTTTAGCTCGGAAATTAAATAGTGACCTACTTTTTCAGCATTTTGAATTAGGTTCTCTTCTTCTATTACTTCTAAAACCGCTAATCCGGCTGCACAAGCTAAATGATTTCCACCAAAAGTAGTTCCCAGCATTCCATGCCATGGCTTTAATTTCGGATTGATACTGATGGCTCCGATTGGAAAACCATTTCCCATTCCTTTGGCCATTGGATAAATATCTGCTGCTACACCTGCAAAATCATGAGCGTAAAATTTACCAGTCCTACCATAACCGCATTGCACAGAGTCGGCAATAAAATAAGCGCCATATTCATCGCAAAGGGAACGGATGGTTTGTAAAAACTCATCAATTGCAACTCTGATTCCGCCCACACCTTGTACGCCTTCAATAATTACAGCACAAATTTCTTCGCCTTCATCTTCAAAAACGTTTTTTAAAGCTTCAACATCATTAAAAGGAAGAAAAATAACATTGGAGTTTTGGTTAACAGGCGCAATAATTTTTGGATTGTCAGTTACAGCAACCGCCAAAGATGTTCTCCCATGAAATGCTTTAGTAAAGGAGATGATTTTCTTCCTTCCGTTTGCAAACGATGCTAATTTCAAAGCATTTTCATTTGCTTCTGCACCCGAGTTGCATAAGAAAAGTTGATAATCTTCTTTGCCAGAGATCTTACCTAGTTTTTCAGCTAACTCATTCTGTAAAGGAATTTCAATGGAGTTAGAGTAAAATCCAATTTTATGTAATTGATTAGTTAATCGCTCTACATAATGTGGATTTGTATGCCCAATAGAAATAACAGCATGTCCGCCGTATAAATCTAAATATTCTTGCCCTTTATCATCCCAAACCAAACTTCCTTCGCCTTTAACGATGTTGATATTATTGATTGGATATACGTCGAATAGTTTCATTTTGTTAAGTTGTAAGTTTTAGGTGGTAGGTTTTAAGTTTTGCTTGTCCTTATGTTTGAGACCGAAGCAAGTTTTATGTTTTTACTACTCTAACTTTTTGAATTAATAGAATTAGCATCGCTTTAATCTCATTCACGAGTTTATTTAAAGCTTCATAATTCTCGATTGATAAATAATTAAGGTCCTTAGATAGCAGAATAAAGTATTCGGTTTCATTCGCAGAACCTAAAGATATGTTTAGGTATTTTGCAAAATCATTTGAAGTACTTTTACCACATCCTTCGGCAATATTTGCTGGAATAGATGATGAAGCTCTTCTTATTTGATTTGTTAAAGAGTAAAGTTCGTCTTTTGGAAAGTCTTTTGTTGCGTGGTAAATTCCAAGTGTTAATTCATGTGATTTGCTCCAAACTCTTAAATCTTTATAATTCTGCATAACTTAATACTTATAACCTATTACCCAAAACCTACAACCTCTTACCTAAAACCTACAACTTAAAACCCTACAGCTTTTAACCTTAATCCCGCCATCTCATCTAATCCAAACATTAAATTCATATTCTGCACTGCTTGTCCGGATGCTCCTTTTAATAAGTTATCTATGATGGATAAAATCATCAGTTTATTACCGTGTTTCTCTAAATGAATTAAACACTTATTGGTATTCACCACTTGCTTTAAATCGATATTTGCTTTGCTAATGTGTGTAAATGGAGCATCGGCATAAAAATCTTGATAGATTTTCTTTGCTTCATCCAAACTTAAATCGCAATCTAAATAAGCCGAAGCCATAATTCCACGAGTGAAATCGCCACGATAAGGAACAAAATTGATGTCTTTATCAAAATCTGCTTGCAATTGAACAATGCTTTCGCCGATTTCATTCAAATGTTGATGTTCAAATGCTTTATAAACCGAAAGGTTATTATTTCTCCAGCTAAAATGAGTAGTTGCTCCTGGTTTTTGTCCAGCTCCGGTAGAACCCGTAGTTGCTGAAATATGAACTTCTGATTTTAACAGACCTGCTTTTGCTAAAGGCAATAAAGCCAATTGAATACAAGTAGCAAAACAACCCGGATTAGCAATATTTTGAGCCGATTTAATGGCTTCTTTATTTAACTCGGGTAAACCGTAAACAAAAGCTAAAGGTTGAAGGCTAAAGGCTGAAGGCTGATTTTCTGATTCGTTAGCTAGATTTTTGCTTTCAGCTTTTTGCTTTTCGCTTTTCGCCTTTAAACGGAAATCTTGAGATAAATCAATAATCTTAATAGAATCGTTTATCGGATTAGCTTCTAAAAACTTTCTAGCATCGCCGTGTCCAACGCAAAGAAATAAAACATCAATTTCTTGTGAAAGCTGATCAGTAAATCTTAAATCAATATCACCTAATAAATCGGTATGAACATCAGAAATTAAATTCCCTGCGTTGCTATTGCTATGGACAAAGGAAATTTCTGTTGCAGGATGATTCACTAAAATCCTCAATAATTCGCCCCCTGTATAACCTGCTCCACCTATAATTCCTACTTTAATCTTTATCATTTTTTATTAGATTAAAGGTGTAAGGTTTAGGGTGTGAGGTTTAAAAGCGACTAGCACCCTAAACCTCATGCCTTAAACCTTATCCCTCGTTATTAACTTTGTGCCAAATACTCACTTGATTTCCAAATATTTTAGAAAAACCTTTCACATCATCGCCAGTATAACCTTCGTTCATTTCTCCGTAGCTGCCAAATTTACTGCTCATCAAATCGTTTTCAGACTCGATTCCAATCACTAAGAAACGATATGGTAATAATTGGATAAATACTTTCCCGTTAACTGTTTTTTGCGTGTTTTGTAAAAAAGCTTCAATATCTCTCATTACAGGATCATGGAACTGACCTTCATGCATCCAATTACCATAAAACATAGCTAACTGATCTTTACAGCTTAACTGCCATTTGGTTAACGTATGTTTCTCTAAAGCATGGTGCGCCTTAATAATAACCATTGGGGCTGCGGCTTCAAAGCCAACTCTACCTTTAATTCCAATAATGGTGTCGCCAACATGTATATCTCTTCCCACTCCAAACGGGGCAGCAATTTCTTGTAAAGCTTGAATGGCTTCTGTTGGATGTTGATATTTATTTCCGTTAACAGAAGTGAGCTCGCCTTTTTCAAAAGTAAGTTCCACACTTTCCGCTTCCGTTTTGGTCATTTGAGTAGGCCAAGCTTCTTCTGGCAACATTCCGTTAGAAGTTAAGGTTTCTTTCCCGCCTACAGATGTCCCCCAAATCCCTTTATTGATGGAATATTTAGCTTTCTCGGCATTAATTTCTACACCATTTTTGTGTAAATATTCAATCTCTGCATCGCGACTTAATTTTAAATCCCTTATTGGAGTGATGATTCCAACCTTGGGAATTAAAATATTAAAAATCATATCAAAACGAACCTGATCATTTCCTGCTCCAGTACTTCCATGAGCAACAAAATCTGCGTCTATTTCTTTGGCATAATTTGCAATGGCTGTTGCCTGAGTTACACGTTCTGCACTTACAGAAAGTGGATAAGTGTTGTTCTTTAACACATTACCAAATACTAAATATTTAAGACAAGAATCATAGTATCCTTTTACAGCATCTACCGCATGATGAGAAGCTACACCTAAACTGTAGGCTCGTTCTTCAATCTGTTTTAATTCTTCCTCAGAAAAACCGCCAGTATTTACAATTACCGAGTGAACTTCTAAATCTAAATCTTTAGTTAAATAGATACAACAAAACGAGGTGTCTAACCCTCCACTAAATGCTAAAACAACTTTCTTTTTCATGTTATAAGATATGGGCCCCGATAGCTATCAGGATGAAATGTATGATGTGAGCTGTAAGATTTTTTGTGTTTACCGTTAGGTGTTTTCTCAAATCTCATATCACACATTTTTATTTAACTAACTAAACTTACGGTTACCATTTTGGTAAAACTCTTCAGTTTTGCTTCTATACGTTTAAGTAAGTTAGCTTTTTTTGATATTTGTTTAAATCTTCCTTCCTCATCCACTTTCTTTTCGGCAGGGTCATAAAGCATGGCTGTACACATGCAATTTTGCCTTCCTTTGCTCATCAAAATATCATAATTCACACAACTTTGGCAGCCTTTCCAAAAGTTTTCGTCTTGGGTTAACTCCGAGTAAGTTACAGGTTCATAACCCAAATCGGAGTTAATTTTCATCACTGCTAAACCGGTGGTTAATCCAAAAATTTTGGAACTAGGATATTTAAACTTAGAAAGCTCGAATATTTTAGTTTTAATGGCTTTAGCTAAACCAGCTTTACGGTAAATTGGATTTACTATTAAACCCGAGTTAGCTACAAAATCGCCGTGGCTCCAAGTTTCTATGTAACAAAAACCTGCCCAAGTGCCATCCTTATGAAAAGCGATTATTGCTTTACCTTCTAACATTTTATTGGTAATGTATTCTGGCGAACGTTTTGCAATCCCCGTTCCTCTTGCTTTTGCAGATTCGGCCATCTCATCGCAAATGATGTCTGCAAAACCCAAGTGTTTTGGATTGGCAACTATAATATTAAAATCTTGAATTTGCATTTATTTGTTGTGAGCAATCTCTCACATTATTTAAATAAAAAAAATTGAATGGAAACCATTATCAAATGGCTTTATTTTTTAGAGAATTCTAAGATTAATCAAAATCTAAGAATAGGTAGGGGTCTTCGTCGAAGCGAGATTGTTTTTGGAGAAGTGAAACATACAAACATAGCAAAGTGCATATCTGGAAAAGATAGGCTGGTATTTGCTACATGTAAATTATGATGTTTCATTTTCTTTAACTGTCAAGGACTTAAATCCTTTGATAGCACAAAAGAGCATAAATTTTTTATGAATTACAACAATTTTTATTTTTTAAAAATTGTTGCTTTTTTAATGACATTATGTTAATGTATAATTTACACACTAAATTTGTCTAACATATGGAAATTTGAGAATAATATTTGGTCGTTTTAACACAAATTCACTATAGTTTTCGTTGCTATTTGCTTGGTGGTAATGGCAAAAAAAGCTGTCTTTTCTATCGTTAACGCAACTTTTAATGGTAATAAAATGTAAATAATCAATTTAAATATACGCTTTATGAGTTGCGTTAAGGATTGGAGCGGCATCCTTTTTTCTTTTTCAGAAAAAAGATTAAGCGTAAAGCCTGCCCGAACGCCCAAATAATACATCTATGAAAATTTAGGGCAAAAAAAAGACCACCTATAAAAGCAGTCTTTAAAAATATTATTTGCGAAGCTTATTTAAATCTTGGTTGAAACTGACGGTAAATAAAGTTGTAAGTTAAACCAGCAGATCCGTAGTAAGATTTACCCACGTTTCTACCATCAACAATGCCACCACCGCTAATACTTAAACCAAAGTTACCATCTAAAGGTGTATAAATTGTACCTCCTACTTTAGTATAATTAACTTTTGTAGCCGGGAATAAACCAGTAAAACCTGGTCTTAAAATATCTACACCACCAGTTGATGTTTGATTACCTACTTGGCCAGCAATATAAAATCTGTTTAAGGCAATTCCAATTTTTAATTCGCTTAAAATAGCATCTGGAACTTCTGTAGAACGTAAGCTATAGCCGGCTTGACCTGTGATAAAAAAACCTCTTTCATCCTTAAAATGAGCAATTAAAATACCATTTACTGTTGTCGCTCTGTTACCAATTGCAATAATAGATTGCAAGACTTCGTCTACTCTATAGTCGCCAATTGGAGTAGTTAAACCCAAACCACCTTGTAAAGAAAGGTTACCTTTTTTTGCAAACTCGTATTTAGCGAAGGCTGATAGGTCTTGTGTCCCTGATCTTTGATTAGAAAAACCTAAATCTGATAAAACAGCTGGATCTCCGTTTCCAAAAGTTTGAATAAATGGCAAATTGAATGTTACGTCTAATTTGTCTGTGATGCCATAGTTACCGTATACGTTAAAACTATTGGTAGTTACTCCTTTAAAAATAGGTGTTTCATCTATTTGCTCTGGGAACAAATATACTTTATCATAATGTTCGTGAGTTAGTGACATTGTTATTCCGCCACCTTTTTTTCCTTGCATAAATCCACTAAGTGGAGTTTGAGCTTTTGAAACTGCAACAATACCTAATAGTATTGCTGTATTTAAGATTAATGTTTTAGTCAATATTTTCATTTTAATTGTTTTTATTGTTAATAATTTAGACCAATTGCTTATCGGAAATTTTAAATTGATTTTTAAATTATTGTTTATTTAATAACAGCTACGAAATTATTAATGTTTATGGATTTATTTTTTTTAATTATTTTTTTTTGACGTCCTTAAAACCAATGCAAAGTTTTAGTCGTATATATGAGGACAAATGGTTGCTTATCGGGAATAATTAATCATTAAACAATTTAAAAATAATCAAAATGAAAAATAATAGACTTTTAAAAACGGGCTTAGTAATATTAACTTCCGTTTTCTTTTTATCAACAACTTTAACCTCTTGTAAAAATAACGATGATGTAAGCCCAACCATTTCCCAAATAGCGGTTAGTATGAAAGGTTTTAGCCAGTTAGAGGCCGCAGCAATTAGAGGTGGTGTTGCAGTTGTATTATCTAATAAAAATCCAAGTGACCCAGCTGGAAATTTTACAGTTTTTGCTCCAACAAATGAAGCATTTGCTAAAATTGGTTTAGTTAATCCTGCAGATTTAAATGTATTGCAAAAAAGTTTTTTAACAAATGTTCTTTTATACCATGTTAACGACGGCTTAACCCTAGAAACCAGTTTAAGTAATAGAACTGTGGTAAATTCATTGCTGGGTAAATCTACAGGTAGACCAACAGGATTCACTAAACGAATAGTTAACAGAGGAAGTGATAGATTTGTGAATGGATCCAAAATAATTGCCACCAATGTGAAAGCTGATAATGGTGTTGTACACGTAATAGACAGAGTTTTATTAGCCTCTGGAGCGGACATTGCAAATACTGCAATATTTTTTGCTCAAGGAAAAGGATTTGTAAATCCAGAATTAAGCTTTTTAGTAGAAGCAGTAGTTTATGCGGATTTAGTAGGCGCACTAGCTGACCCAAATGCAAATTTTATGGTTTTTGCACCTACCAATCAAGCATTTAGAGACTTAGGAGTTTTATTAGGAGTTCCTTTAAATCAGCCTTCTGACATTAGAAAATTACCTAAAGCTACAGTTCAACAGGTTTTGTTAACGCATGTTTTTAATTTTAATGGTGGCGCTTTATTTACATCACAATTAAACGGTGGCAATATACCTAGAGCTTTGAACCTAAATAATCAAGAGATAACATTAGGAGCTTACACCAATGGATATTTAACTGTTAAAGCAAGAGGTAATGCTACCCCAGCAAACATGGTTATACCTGATGTACAGTGTACTAATGGAATTGTACATGTAATAGACAGAGTTTTATTACCACAATAATGAACACCAAACAATATTATAAAACCCGACTAATAGTCGGGTTTTTTTGTTTTAAAAAATTTGTAACTATTTAGGCTGTTAAACGTAAATCAAAATAATTAATACACACTTAAATTTATAAATTACAGTCAATGGTGTTTTTAAAGAGATTAAATCTTTTTACTACTATTTTATTTACACCATTTGTAATTCTATGTCTATTTCTTAACAATAAAAAGTTTTTTAAAGCCCCTCTAATTTGTAGTTTACTTTTACTAATTACAAGTTTGCAACTAAGCGCTCAAATTTGCGGTACATCTGGCTTTGATGGCCCACAAAATGCCCTACCACCTATAAATACTTATTTCCCGCTTGCCTCTAACACAACTTTAAATGCTGGCACAAAAAGCATAATGCTACAAGCTGTGCCTCCTAACGACCCTAATTATAATTTAAGTTATGGAGTTACAGAAATTAAACCTGGCGATTTAATATTAATTATACAGATGCAGGATGCTACGTTCAATTATAATGATAGCGATTTATACGGGAGCGGAAGCGCAACAAGCGGATTAGACAATTTAGGAGGTACTGGTTATATCAGTATAGGGAATAGCGGTAAATATGAATATGTTGTTGCAACCTCCTTTGTACCATTAACCGGAGGATTATTAACTTTTAGAGGTGCAGGAGCAGGAAAAGGCGCTGTAAACACCTATGTAAATCAAAACTTCACTGCTACCAGAGGCCAAAGAAGATTTCAAATAGTAAGAGTGCCACAATATTCTACGTTAGTATTGAGCTCAAATTTAACTACACCTCCATACAATGGTTCAGTAGGTGGGATTATCGCCTTTGATGTTGCCGGTACAATGAAATTTAACGGCTTTAGTGTTGACGCTTCTGAGAGAGGTTTTAGAGGCGGGTACGGTCCTGTAGCTGGATCTGGCGCTAATACCAATAATGTTTATGCTGTTGCATCTAGTTCTACACGGTCTGTTGGAAAAGGGGAAGGAATTGCTGGTACTCCACGTTATATGTGGGATGGTTTTAACCAAGTTGATAATTTAGTGGAGGGTTTGCCAGGAGGTTCTTATGGGCGAGGTGCGCCAGCAAATGCTGGTGGTGCTGGTAATGATCATAATGCTGGCGGCGGTGGTGGTTCAAATGGTGGTTATGGAGGAATAGGAGGCCGAGGCTGGCAAGGAGCAGGTGGAAATTTAAATCCACTTACTGGCGGAGGACGACCTGGTTTTATTTTACCTGCAGATATGGCTAGGTTAATTATGGGCGGTGGTGGTGGTGGTGGTGACGCTAATAATGCTACATCTGGAGTAAAAGGAGGTGTTGGTGGTGGTATCATATTAATTAATGTTGAAAAAATTGATGGGTTTGGTTTAATCCTTTCAAATGGGGGAGTTGGACAAGCTGGAGCATTTGGGTCTGCACCTGATGGAGCAGGAGGTGGCGGTGCCGGGGGAAGTATTTTTGTAAGATCTTTAGCACCAAGTGCCACTGCAAATTTAGTAATTGAAGCTAAAGGAGGTAATGGAGGAAACACTAAAAACGATAATAATAATGCCCATGGGCCAGGTGGTGGTGGTGGTGGTGGTTTAATTTTTACTCAAGTTCCTTCTGCAATAATATCTACCGATATTATTAAAGGATTAAGCGGAAAATCTAATAATGGTGCAAGTATTAGTCATGGCGCCGAAGATGGCACTAACGGTAGCAGTCAAAATTTTATTACTTCGCAATTGCCAATTCACTTACAAGGTGGGGGCTCTATTTGTTACCCTAGTTTAAATGTTACACTAAGCGAGCTAAATGCAGGTCCAGGAGGGATTAGAAATGCAGGAACTACAGCAACTTATAAATTAAGAGTATACAATAATGTTAGTGGTGGAAATGCAGGAGACGTTAAAGTTGATTTTGAATTACCTTATGGATTTACATTATCAAATGTTACCCAAACTCTTACTGGAGACGCTGTGAATACTGGAACATTTGGATTTACACCAGGAGCTACAGGAGTAATGAATTTTGGTAGTTATAATATATCGCCGGGAGATTATGTAGAATTTACAATTAGTATAAATATTGCCAACAATGTGCCATCAGGGATTTACCATGCTAGTGCCCAAGCAACTTATTTAGACCCTACTAGAACGAATGCAAACCCTTCAAGAAAAATTACAGCCAATAGCCAAGCTTTTAATGGTTATAACACCACTTATGAAACTGGCGGATTAGGAGGATTACCAGTTTCTGGAACAAACTACAATGGAAACTTATTGGTATCATCTCAAGAAGATGTTTATATTAATGCAGCTATAATTGCTAGTGATTGTGATGCAATAGTAGACGGTTCTTTCAACTCGGCACCAGTTGGCGAATATGATTCGCCAAATTATTTAAACAAATGGAAAGTTGTAAATAATGGCGATAAAGTTAAAATTGTAAATGATGGGACACTTAAAGGAGCTTTGATTAGGAATAATGGAGCAGATAAATTCTCTCTAAAACAGACTGTAAATGGAATTAAGGCATTATCTTTCTACACAATTACGTTTGATTATAGAAATTGGCAAGGAGCATCATGCAGCAATGCTGCATCTAAATTAATTGTACAAATTTTGGACTCTACTACAAATAATCTAATTATTTTATCTCCAGAGTTTAATTCTACAGCATCTCCTCAAGTTGCTACCATCAGTTTTACAACTCTTACCAATACAAAAAGCTTAATCATTAAAGTTTATGATCCTGGATCTCCGAATCCTGCTTGTGGTGCTTTTGTAGATAATTTTAGTATAACCTCCCCTTTATCTATTCAATTTAGCACTCAAAATATAGCATGTTTTGGCTTAAATACAGGAAAATTAATTATCACTTCTTTAAACGGAGCAGCTGGACCTTATAAATTGTCTTATTCAGCAAATGGAGGAACTAACTATTCTGCAATAATGAATACAGGGATTATTACTAATTCAAGTCCTTATGAAATTTCGAATTTATTAGCTGGGAATTATTTACTTAAGATTGTTGATGAAAACGGCTGTACTAATATCAAACAGTTTGAAATAAAAGAGCCGTTACAACTCAATTTAACCGGATCAAATACAAGTATATTGTGTAACGGAGCTTATTCTACGGTTACTTTAACGGCAAATGGAGGAGTTTCTCCTTACAATTACAGTATAGATGGAGTAAATTATGTATCGCAAAACACGTTTCCTGATTTAACAGCGGGCAGTTACACTTTTACAGTTAAAGATGTTAATAATTGTTTAAAAACTACTTTTATTTCAATCGGAGAGCCATCACTAATCACTCTTTCGGCAAACTTGACACCAATAAAATGTTTCGGAGAAACAGCAAGTGTAAGTTTGACTGTATCAGGAGGTACAGGTGCTTATAATTATAGCATAGATGGCATAAGTTTTCAATTATCAAATGTTTTCTTGGGTGTTCTGCAAGGGCCGCAAATTTTTAGAGTAAGAGATGCCAATAATTGTATAAAAACAGTTGCAGTAGATGTAATTGAGCCTGCATTGTTAACCCTTTCTTCTGCCAAAACTGATATCCTTTGTTACGGTGGAACTTCTACCGTAACACTTTCTGCCGCTGGTGGAACTGGAACTTATCTATATTCTAAAGATGGTGGTGCTACTTTCTCCGCTGGAAATACCTTTTCTGGTTTGATTGCTGGGAATTATTCGTTCATCGTAAAAGATGCTAATGCTTGTGTAACTACCATTTCGGTTTCTATTTCTGAGCCTGCATTGTTAACGCTTTCTGCTGCTAAAACTGATATTCTTTGTTATGGTGGAACTTCTACTGTGACCCTTTCTGCCGCTGGTGGTGCTGTTACTTATCAATATTCTAAAGATGGTGGTGCTACTTTCTCCGCTGGAAATACCTTTTCTGGTTTGATTGCTGGGAATTATTCGTTCATCGTAAAAGATGCTAATGCTTGTGCAACTACCATTTCGGTTTCTATTTCTGAGCCTGCATTGTTAACGCTTTCTGCTGCTAAAACTGATATTCTTTGTTATGGTGGAACTTCTACTGTGACCCTTTCTGCCGCTGGTGGTGCTGTTACTTATCAATATTCTAAAGATGGTGGTGCTACTTTCTCCGCTTCTAATTCGTTTGGAAATTTAGTCGCTGGGAATTATTCTTTCATCGTAAAAGATGCTAATGCTTGTGCGACTACTATTGCTGTTTCTATTACTGAACCTTCGCTTTTAACACTTTTTTCTACCAAAACTGATATTCTTTGTTACGGCGGGACTTCTACGGTAACCCTTTCTGCTGGTGGTGGAACTGGTGCTTATCAGTATTCTAAAGATGGTGGCGCAACTTTCTCCGCTTCTAATTCGTTTGGAAATTTAGTCGCTGGGAATTATTCTTTCATCGTAAAAGATGCTAATGCTTGTGCGACTACTATTGCCGTTTCTATTTCTGAGCCTTCACTTTTAACCCTTTCTGCTACCAAAACTGATATCCTTTGTTACGGTGCAACTTCTACAGTGACACTTTCTGCGAATGGTGGAACTGGTGCTTATCAATATTCTAAAGATGGTGGGTCAACTTTTCAAGCAGCGAATACTTTTTCTGGTTTGATTGCTGGGAATTATTCTTTCATCGTAAAAGATGCTAATGCTTGTGCAACTACCATTTCGGTTTCTATTACTGAACCTTCACTTTTAACCCTTTCTGCTACCAAAACTGATATCCTTTGTTACGGTGCAACTTCTACAGTGACACTTTCTGCGAATGGTGGAACTGGTGCTTATCAATATTCTAAAGATGGTGGGTCAACTTTTCAAGCAGCGAATACTTTTTCTGGTTTGATTGCTGGGAATTATTCTTTCATCGTAAAAGATGCTAATGCTTGTGCAACTACCATTTCGGTTTCTATTACTGAACCTGCATTATTAACGCTTTCTGCTATTAAAACTGATATCCTTTGTTACGGTGGAACTTCTACCGTGACACTTTCTGCTGGCGGTGGAACAGGTGTTTACCAATATTCTAAGGATGGAATTACTTTTCAGGATGGAATTACTTTTTCTGGTTTGATTGCTGGGAATTATTTTTTTATCGTAAAAGATGCCAATTCTTGTGCAACTACGATTGCGGTTTCCATTACTGAACCTGCATTGTTAACACTTTCTTCTACCAAAACTGATATCCTTTGTTACGGTGGAACTTCTACCGTGACAATTTCTGCTGGCGGTGGAACAGGTGTTTACCAATATTCTAAGGATGGAATTACTTTTCAGGATGGAATTACTTTTTCTGGTTTGATTGCTGGGAATTATTCGTTCATCGTTAAAGATGCTAATGCTTGTGCAACTACGATTGCTGTTTCTATTACTGAACCTGATCAGCTAACGCTTTCTTCTACCAAAACTGATATTCTTTGTTACGGCGGAACTTCTACCGTGACACTTTCTGCTGGCGGTGGAACAGGTGCTTATCAGTATTCTAAAGATGGTGGGGTAACTTTTCAAGTAGGGAATACATTTTCTAGTTTAATCGCTGGAACTTATTCTTTCATCGTTAAAGATGCCAATTCTTGTGCGACTACTATTGCCGTTTCTATTTCTGAGCCTGATCAGCTAACGCTTTCTGCTGCCAAAACTGATATCCTTTGTTTCGGCGAAACTTCTACTGTGACACTTTCTGCGAATGGTGGAACTGGTGCTTATCAATATTCTAAAGATGGTGGGGTAACTTTTTCCGCTTCTAATTCGTTTGGAAATTTAGTCGCTGGGACTTATTCGTTCATCGTTAAAGATGCTAATGCTTGTGCGACTACTATTGCAGTTTCTATTACGGAACCTGATCAGCTAACGCTTTCTTCTACCAAAACTGATATCCTTTGTTACGGTGCAACTTCTACAGTGACACTTTCTGCGAATGGTGGAACTGGTGCTTATCAGTATTCTAAAGATGGTGGTACTACTTTTTCCGCTGGAAATACCTTTTCTGGATTGATTGCTGGGAATTATTCTTTTATCGTAAAAGATGCCAATGCTTGTACGACTACTATTGCTGTTTCTATTACTGAACCTGCATTGTTAACACTTTCTTCTACCAAAACTGATATTCTTTGTTACGGCGGAACTTCTACCGTGACACTTTCTGCTGGCGGTGGAACAGGTGCTTATCAGTATTCTAAAGATGGTGGGGTAACTTTTCAAGTAGGGAATACATTTTCTAGTTTAATCGCTGGAACTTATTCTTTCATCGTTAAAGATGCCAATTCTTGTGCGACTACTATTGCCGTTTCTATTTCTGAGCCTGATCAGCTAACGCTTTCTGCTGCCAAAACTGATATCCTTTGTTTCGGCGAAACTTCTACTGTGACACTTTCTGCGAATGGTGGAACTGGTGCTTATCAATATTCTAAAGATGGTGGGGTAACTTTTTCCGCTTCTAATTCGTTTGGAAATTTAGTCGCTGGGACTTATTCGTTCATCGTTAAAGATGCTAATGCTTGTGCGACTACTATTGCAGTTTCTATTACGGAACCTGATCAGCTAACGCTTTCTTCTACCAAAACTGATATCCTTTGTTACGGTGCAACTTCTACAGTGACACTTTCTGCGAATGGTGGAACTGGTGCTTATCAGTATTCTAAAGATGGTGGTACTACTTTTTCCGCTGGAAATACCTTTTCTGGATTGATTGCTGGGAATTATTCTTTTATCGTAAAAGATGCCAATGCTTGTACGACTACTATTGCTGTTTCTATTACTGAACCTGCATTGTTAACACTTTCTTCTACCAAAACTGATATCCTTTGTTACGGTGGAACTTCTACCGTTACCCTTTCTACGGGTGGTGGAACTGGATCTTATCAATATTCTAAAGATGGTGGAGTAACTTTTTCCTCTTCTGATACGTTTGGGAATTTAGTCGCTGGGAATTATTCTTTCATCGTTAAAGATGCCAATGCTTGTGCGACTACTATTGTCGTTTCTATTACTGAACCTTCGCTTTTAACACTTTCATCAAGTAATACGGATATTCTTTGTTACGGTGGAACTTCTAACGTGACGCTTTCTGCTGGCGGTGGAACTGGTGCTTATCAATATTCTAAAGATGATGGTACTACCTTCCAGACTACAAATACTTTTTCTGGTTTGACTGCTGGGAATTATTTTTTCATCGTTAAAGATGCGAATGCTTGTGCGACTACTATTGCCGTTTCTATTACTGAGCCTTCGCTTTTAACCCTTTCTTCTACCAAAACTGATATCCTTTGTTACGGTGGAACTTCTAATGTGACGATTTCTGCTGGCGGTGGAACTGGAACTTACCAATATTCTAAGGATGGTGGGACAACTTTCCAAGCAGCGAATACTTTTTCTGGTTTGACTGCTGGGAATTATTCGTTCATCGTTAAAGATGCCAATGCTTGTGCAACTACTATTGCCATTTCTATTTCTGAGCCTGCATTGTTAACACTTTCTTCTACCAAAACTGATATCCTTTGTAACGGTGGAACTTCTATTGTGACACTTTCTGCTGGCGGTGGAACTGGTGTTTACCAATTCTCTAAAGATGGTGGTGCTACCTTCCAGACTACAAATACTTTTTCTGGTTTAGTCGCTGGGACTTATTCTTTCATCGTTAAGGACACAAATAATTGCACATCAACACTTTCAACTAATATTTCGGAACCCATTGAGCTTACTTTATCAGCAAATAAAACTTCTATTCTTTGTAGCGGTGGAACTTCTAAAGTGACCCTCATTGTGGCTGGCGGTACTGGAACTTATCTATATTCTAAAGATGGAGTGACTTTTCAAGCTGAGAACACTTTTTCTGGATTAATCGCTGGTAATTACCGTTTTACAGCTAAAGATGTTAATGCTTGCGCAACAACCATAGCTGTTTCTATTATTGAACCTGCATCGTTAACACTTACTTCGAGTAAAACTGATATCCTTTGTAAAGGCGGAACTTCTACCGTTACCCTTTCTGAGGGTGGTGGAACTGGTGCTTATCAATATTCTAAAGATGGTGGTGCTACTTTTCAAGCAGCGAATACTTTTTCTGGTTTGAGTGCTGGGAATTATTCTTTCATAATAAAAGATGCTAATGCTTGTGCAACTAGTATAGCTATTTCTATTACTGAACCTTCTTTTTTAACCCTTACTTCGAGTAAAACTGATATCCTTTGCCAAGGTGAAACTTCTACCGTGACGCTTTCTGCTGGCGGTGGCACTGGTGTTTATCAATATTCTAAAGATGGTGGAGTAACTTTTTCCGCTTCTAATTCGTTTTCAAACTTAGTCGCTGGGAATTATTCTTTCATCGTTAAAGATGCTAATGCTTGTTCTGTTTCTATTAATGTTGTTATTACTGAACCTGCTACTTTATCAATAACAGAAAATCATATCGATGTTTTATGCTTTGGGTCAAATACAGGCAAAATCAATTTAAATATTACTGGCGGTTATGCACCCTACATCTATCTATGGAGTAATGGAAACGGTACCAAAGATTTAGATAATTTGATTGCGGGAGTTTATACAGTTTTAGTAACAGATGCAAACAACTGTTCCATTTCAAAATCAATCACAATAAGTTCCCCTGCCTCACCTTTATCAATTAAAGAAACTCATCAAAATAATATCTGCTTTGGAGATGTAAATGGAAAAATTAATATTACTATTTCTGGAGGCACTGCTCCGTATTCCCATATATGGAGTAATGGTGCAAAATCAAAAGATTTAAGTGGATTAAGTTCTGGAACTTATGAACTTTTGGTTACCGATAAAAATAATTGTAATGCTACAATTAGGGTAAGTATTACTCCTTTAGTTAAATTCAGTATAAATGAACAACTTAAACAAGTAAGTTGCTTTGGAGAAAAAAATGGTGAAATCACACTGGAGTTAACAGGCGGGGAAGCCCCATACGATATTAAATGGTCTAACAAATTAACAGGTAAAAAAATAGAAAATTTAGCTGCTGGGTCATATACGTATATCGCAAAAGATGCATTAGGTTGCGAGATTGCTGGAGTAGTTAAAATCACCGAACCTCTACCAATAAGCTCTCAAATAACTGTAAAAAACTCTACTTGTAAATTCTCGCCAGATGGCGCTATTTTAATTGAAGTGAAAGGTGGCACAGCTCCATATCAATTTTACTGGAATGGCTTTGATAGAGGCGCTAATAACTCCTTATTAAATATTGCGCCAGGAAAATATACAGTTAATATTATTGATGCAAATAATTGCAGTAAGCAAATTATTACTGAAGTATTGCCTGGGAACTGCGCACCAAATGCTAATGATGATGCTTATACAACAAATGAGGATACGCCAATTACCATTTTAACTCCGGGCATCATCATTAACGATTTAGACCCAGATGATGATGATTTAATAATTTCACTTGCCTCGGCAAAAGACCCCAACATGCAAAATGGTATTACCACCGGATCGAACACTAGTTTTAAAACCAAAAATGGATTTGTAACTTTAAATCAAAACGGCTCGTTTACTTATACTCCAAATAAGAATTTCTATGGAGTAGAAAATTTCATTTATAAAGTTACCGATGGTGCTTTAAACTCTAACTTAGCTATTGTCACCATCAGAGTAAACGCAGTGAATGATCCTCCAATTGCGCAAAACGATTTTTATACAACCTTAGAAGATGTTCCGGTAAATGGTTCTGTTGCTCCAAACGATAGCGACCCAGAGAATGAACCGTTAAGTTTTACATTAGTTGTTCCTCCGGCAAGAGGCACATTAGTTTTTAAAGCCGATGGAACTTTTATTTACACCCCAGAAAAAGACTTTAACGGCGTAATTACCTTTAATTATCAAGTGTGCGACCCTCAAGGTTTGTGCGATCAGGCTGTTGCTACCATAACAATTACTCTTGTAAATGATCCACCTATTGCAGTAGACGATCAATTTTATTTACAAAGAAACTTACAAATTTCAGCCTCCGTTGCACCTAATGACAGCGAGCCAGACGGCGACCCAACAACGTTTACTTTACTTACGCAGCCTAAAAACGGAACCCTTGTATTTAACGCAAATGGAACATTTACTTATCAACCAAATAATGGTTTTAAAGGAACAGATGCTTTTAATTATCGCATTTGCGACCCTTTTGGCTTATGTGACAATGCAGTTGTTGACCTAATTATACAGCCCTTGGTAACCGTTAAACTAACGCCTGCAAATGGTATTATTAACGAAGGAGAAAATATAAATATTACCGCAGAACTTACCGAGTCTATATTTCAAGATGTTACCATAACTATTCAGTTCAACGGTTCTGCAATTAATGATACTGACTATAAATTAACTGGTAATTATCAACAGATTACAATATCAGCTGGACAAACAACCACTACACAAAAGTTTAATATTGCGGCACTTTTAGATGATACTAGAGACGATAATGAACATGTTATAGCATCTATTAGTAGCACCAGTTCCCCAGCTTTTGTAAATATTGGAACAGGATCAGAAGTTATCATTAAAGATATTTATCCAGAAAGTATTCCAAGTTTACCTACAGAAAATCCTGATATTAACCCAGATCCTTTAACATCACCAAACGGAGACGGAAACGGAAATGATAGCTTCATCATTTACAATATCAATAACTACCCAAATAATGAGGTAATTATATTCAATAGATGGGGAAACGAGGTTTATAGAACCAAAAACTACAACAACAAAGAAAACTCGTTTAGAGGCATGGCAAATGTGGGTATTTTAACAAACTCTAACAAAGAATTGGTAGATGGAGTTTATTACTACATCATTTACACCACCCAAAACGGGGATAAGAAAATGAATAAGGGCTATTTAATCCTGAAAAGATAGTTTATTCAGCATATTTTAAAATAATGTAATTTGGGCGTTTTAACAGGCTATCCGCTATAGTCCCTATGAAAAATAGGGAGCTGTCGCTTCTATCCTTAACGCAAGATCAGCGTTAAAAATATTATTATTTAACCTTTCTAATATCTTTATTAATCTATAATTTTTATCTTCATTACTCCGCTATTTATGAGCGTAAACGATTGAAATGGCATCCTTTTTTTGTTCTTACCATAAGGCAAATTGCAAAAAAAGACACAGTGAAAATCTTGTTATCCTGACAGCTACCGGTACACCCAAACAAGAACATTTAAATCAACTTTTTTCTTCCCAAATTAAGGCCAAATTTACAATTGTTCTTACCGCGGCCTCCATATCTTGTAAAGAAACCCATTCTTGCTTACTATGAAAAGCATGTTCGCCCGCAAAAATATTAGGACAAGGCAAACCCATAAAAGATAATCTAGAACCATCTGTACCGCCTCTAATACTTCTTTTTATAGGCTTTAAACCAGCTCTTTCTATAGCTAAAAGTGCGTATTCACTAATTTCTGGGTGTTGGTTAACCACCGCTTTCATATTTCTATATTGATTCTTACTTTCATAAGAAACAGTAACATCAGGATATTTCTCAATAACCTTGTTAGTAATTTGCATAAGCTCTTGCTCGTGTTTCAACAAGTTTTCATCTATAAAATCTCTAATAATAAAATCAATTTTAGCTTGTTCTACGGTTCCACTAATATTAGTAGGGTGTACAAAACCGTCTTTACCACTAGTGCTTTCTGGCGAAAGCCTGTTTTTTGGCAAAGCAATAACCACTTCTGCAGCAATTTTAATAGCACTCCTCATTTTACCCTTTGCAAAACCGGGATGTGCGCTAATACCATTAATTGTGACAGAAAATCCATTGGCACTAAAGGTCTCATCCTCAAAAGTACCAGCCATTTCACCATCTATAGTGTAACCAAAATCAGCATCAACTTTTTTCATATCTACATGGTCTACTCCCCTACCAATTTCTTCATCTGTAGTAAACAAAATACTTATTTCTCCATGTTTTAAATTGGGGTTTTGTACTAAAAACCTCATAGCATCCATAATTTCGGCCACTCCAGCTTTATTATCAGCTCCCAAAAGTGTTAAACCACTTGCCGTTACAATATCGTTTCCTATCTGATTGGCTAAATCTGGATGGTCTTTTAATTTGATAATCACATCAGCATCGTCAGGTAAAATGATGTCTTTTCCATCATAATTTTGATGAATAATAGGCTTAACATTTGCTCCGCTACAATCAGGCGAGGTATCTACATGAGAGCAAAAACATATTTTTGGAACTTTTTTAGAAGAATTTGAAAGTAACTTAGCATATATATAACCAAATTCATCTAAATAGGCATTTTCAATCCCCATATCTTTTAATTCCTTAACTAATAGTACAGAAAGTGTTTTTTGTTTATTAGTCGAAGGAGTGTTTTTTGAGTAATAATTAGACTGTGTGTCAATCTGAACGTACTTTATAAACTTTTCTAATACTGTATAGTTGAACGTCATGAAATTATAATTTTGATAAACGGATAATTTAAAATATTTTTATGGCTTAGTCATTTGAAAAACAAAGTAAAAAATAGCTTTTAAGCTGTGTACTTACAAAAAGTTTAAATATTTTGAGAAAGATAATATTTGCAATCATTATAATCACTTCTTTTTTTAGTTTAACTGTTTTTAGTCAAGCTAACTATAGTAGAATAGGTATTGGTATAACTGGTGGATTAACTTCTAACTTTACTGACTTTTCTTACGGCCTAAGCCCTATAATCCCTGGCTTTAATCCTGTAAAAAAATTTTCTATTAACAAAACCAGAGTATTTGGGGGTTCTTTAGACTATTTTTTTACACCTTTTATTAACGCAGGCATAGAATACAATAGCGTACAATTAAAAGACGGTACCGATAAGCATAATAGAGCCTTCGTTTCTAATTTTTCTTCTATAGAAATAAGAGGTAATGTTTCTGCCGGTCAATTCATAGATTTTTCTTATAGCCCTTTTTTGTACGCTATCAGAAACGTAAATGCAGGTTTGGGTCTTGGTTTTATAAGTGGCAAAAATAATGTCGCAGATTTTGGGTCAGGAACTTTCCCTAGCCGTCAACACCCAAACGATTTAGGTAAAAGTGAATTTAGCGGCGTAGTTTCATTTCCAATAACAATAGGCTACAATCTTAACATATACGATGTTTACCAAGAAACTAAATTCGTAATTGGCTTTAATTATAAAATGAATTTTACTTCTTCTGATAATATTGATGGTTATAGCGATGACCCTCGTATTTTCGAAAATAATAGTAATGATGTTTATACCTCTTTCACCGTTTCTGCTAAATACTTATTTGGTCCAAAAGGGTTATACTTTAGATAATGAATATAGAATCCCTTAGAACTTATTGTTTAAATAAGAAAGGGGTAATAGAAAGTTTCCCTTTTGGTGATGATACAATAGTCTTTAAAATATTTGATAAAATATTTTTACTAGCAGGTTTAAATAACCCAATCAGTTTTAACGTTAAATGCAATCCTGAGCAAGCTATAATTTTAAGAGAAGAGAACCAAGAAATTATTCCCGGCTTTCATATGAACAAAAAACACTGGAATACCGTTTACTATAATGGTACTTTGTCGGTTGTATTTTTGCATCCATTAATAGATCACTCTTATCAAATAGTATTAGATAGTTTACCAAAAAACAAACAATTAAAAATTAACAAATTATGAAGTGGACAGAAGAAAACAATCAATTATCAAAAACATTCGAATTTAAAAATTTTATAGAAGCTTGGGGCTTTATGAGTAAAGTGGCTTTAATTGCCGAAAAAATGAGTCATCATCCCAATTGGTCTAATGTTTATAATAAAGTAACTATTACATTATCTACACATGATGCTGGTAATTCTATTACCGATTTAGACCACAAACTAGCAAAAGAAATTGATGCCCTTTAAACAAACGACTAAGTTATTTCTATTTGCATTTTTTCTTTTTAGCTTGTCAAATTTAAATGCACAAGTCGCACCTTTCGAGATAAGTAAAGGACAAAAGACAGCCACTTACCAAGAATGCATAGCTTTCTATAACCTATTAGATCAAAAATATGAGGAAGCAAAAATGCTGTCTTTTGGAAATACTGATAGTGGTAAACCTCTAAACTTATTTGTTCTTTCAAAAGAAAAGGTTTTTGATGCTAAAAAAATAAAAGACTTAAAAAAAGTTGTTTTATTGATTAATAATGGGATTCACCCAGGCGAACCCGAAGGTGTAGATGCTAGCATGATTTTGGCCAGAGAATTGCTTAAAAATAAATCAATCCCTAACAATGTGGTAATTTGTATTATCCCAATTTATAACATTGGGGGTGCATTAAATAGAGGTAGTTTTTCTAGAGCAAACCAAAACGGTCCAGAGTCTTATGGCTTTAGAGGAAACGCAAAAAATTTAGACTTAAATAGAGATTTTATTAAAACCGACTCTAAAAACTCTTACGCTTTTCAAAAGATCTTTAATACTTGGAATCCTGATATCTTTGTAGATACCCACGTGAGCAACGGTGCAGACTATCAATACACCATGACTTTGATAGAAACCCAAAAAGATAAACTGAATAGTATTTTATCAAATTACATGACTAGCAATTTGGTTCCTCATCTTTATCAGGAGATGAAAAAATCTGGTTTTGAAATGACTCCTTATGTAGACCATATCAAAGAAACACCAGATGATGGAATAATGGGCTTTTTAGAAACTCCAAGATACGCTACAGGCTATACAACTTTACATAATGCAATAGGTTTTATCACAGAAACGCACATGTTAAAACCTTTTGCGCAACGTGAGGCTTCCACTTATGCATTTTTAAATAATATAATTAAAAAAACGAGTCAAGATGCTCAATTAATTCTAGAACTACACAAAAAAGCGAACGAAGAAGTTGCCAAACAACAATCTTTTCCATTAAGCTGGACTTTAGACAGAAAAGACTCAGTCCTTATAGATTTTAAAGGTTACACTGCCGAAAGAAAACCAAGCGATGTAAGTGGTCAGTCAAGATTATTTTATAATAGGAGCCTCCCTTATACAAAGAAAATTCCTCAGTTTAATCATTTTATAGCTACCCAAACGATAGAAAAACCAATCGCTTATGTTGTTCCACAAGCATGGGAAAGGGTAATTGAATTATTAAAATTAAATGGAGTAACACTAAAAACTTTAAAAACTGATACTACAATATCTGTAGAGGCTACTTACATTACAGATTATAAAACCGGAGCTAGACCTTACGAAGGACATTATTTGCACAGTGCTGTACAAACTATAAAAGAACTGTTGCCAATTAAATATTATGCAGGCGATGTAATTATCTACACCAATCAAAAAACAAACAGATACATTATAGAAACGCTAGAACCTCAAGCAACAGATTCCTTTTTTGCATGGAATTTTTTCGACAGTATTTTAGGTCAAAAAGAATACTTTTCTGCCTATGTTTTTGAAGATCTGGCTGCCGATTTATTAAAAAATAAACCAGCTTTAAAAGTACAATTTGAAGAAGCAAAAAAAGCTGATTCAAAATTAAACCAGAGTGACTCGGCACAATTAAATTGGATTTACCAGCATTCAGAACATTACGAAAAAACTTTTATGCGTTACCCTATTACAAGAATTATAACAAATACCCAATTAGATTTAAATTAAAATGGAAGAAATATTTACCTTATACCCAGTATCAGCCATCATATTTATATTTACTATTGTTACCAGCGTATATGCTTTCTATAACCAACAAACTTATGGTAAGTTCATGCTTCATCCGTACAGCGTAGCTAAAGGGCAAAATATTTATCAGCTTGTAACAAGTGGTCTAATACATCAAGATTGGGGTCACCTAGGTTTTAATATGCTTTCCTATTACTTTTTTGCCTTTAATCTAGAGCAAACTATTGGCCATTGGCAGTTTGGGGTATTGTATGTAGCTAGTTTAATCCTGTGCGACTTACCCTCAATTCTAAAAAACAAGGACAACTTTCACTACCATAGTTTAGGAGCATCTGGAGCAGTATGTGCCGTTGTTTTCAGTTTTATTCTGTTTTCACCAACCACAAAACTCTTCATCATTCCAATTCCGTTTCCAATTCCAGCAATAATTTATGGTTTTCTATTTCTAGCATACAGCTCTTATGCAGGCAGAAAAGCGAATGATGGTATCAATCACGATGCTCACTTTTATGGTGCATTAGCTGGTGTTTTTATTACAGTTATTTTAACCCCGGGCATCTTTCAGAACTTTTTAGAGCAAATACAAAACGGTTTATTTTAAAAAAACCATACCCATAATTTTAAAGTTTAAATAAAGTGTTTGGGCGTTTTTACACGCTTTTCATTATATCTTTTTGGCAAAAAAACCAAAAAGGATGCCGTTTCAACGAATGAGTCCTTTGGACAATCGTTAACGCTAAAAAGCAGCCCTAATACGTAATAAAAAAACTAAACACTTAAAATTTAGATTATTAATTAACACTGATTTTAAAAACCGACGTGTAGAATAAACAGGTTTTAGAGTTATATATATATTACTTATTAAAAGCTATTTGTATCACAACAATTTTTTAGTACATTTGCAGAGATTCGAAAGAGGGGGCACATAGTCCCCTCTTTCTATTTCACTTAAAATTAAATTAATGCGTTTAGAAGAAAGAATTAGGCAACTGATTGACGAGAAATTAGCTGATCGCCCTGATCTTTTTATAGTAGAAATTAAAATAGTTAACAATATTAAAGTAACTATTTTATTAGACGGAGATAACGGAGTTGGTATTCATGATTGTGCTTTAGTTAGCAGGCATGTAGGTTTTCATTTAGAAGAAGAAAACTTAATAGACCAAGCTTACAATTTAGAAGTTGGTTCTCCTGGTTTAGATACTCCTTTAGTTTTAGATCGCCAGTTCCAAAAAAATGTAGGCAGATTGTTAGAAATAAAATTATTAGAAGGAAAGAGTACTCAAGGAACATTATTGAGTATTGATCCAGAAAGTCTAACAATTATGGAAGAGGTTAAAGAAAAAGGAAAAAAGAAAATTAAATTAACAGAAAAAATAATACAAAGAAATGAGATTACCGAAGTAATAGTTGGTGTCTCATTCAAATAAGTATCAATAAGAAAATAGCAAAAAAACAATGGAGAGTATTAATTTAATCGATTCATTTCAGGAGTTTAAAGACTTCAAGAATATAGACAGGCCAACAGTAATTAGCGTACTGGAAGAAGTTTTTCGTAGCATGCTACGCAAGCGCTTTGGTACAGATGAAAACTGTGATGTTATTGTTAATCCAGATAACGGAGATTTAGAAATCTGGAGAACAAGAACTGTAATGGAAGATGGTTTTTCTGAAGATGATGATTTAGAAATTGAACTTGTTGATGTTCATAAAATTGATGCAGACCTAGAAGTAGGCGATGATTTTATTGAGCAAATTACATTAGAAAGCTTTGGAAGAAGAGCAATTTTAGCTGCTCGTCAAACATTAGTATCAAAAATATTAGAATTAGAAAAAGACGAAATTTTCAAAAACTACAAGGACAGAGTTGGAGAAATTGTAACTGGTGAGGTTTATCAAGTTTGGAAAAAGGAAACTTTGGTTTTAGACGATGAAGGAAACGAACTTATACTGCCAAAAACTGAGCAAATACCTGCAGATTATTTCAAAAAAGGAGATTCTGTTAGAGCTGTTGTTTATAAGGTAGAAATGTTAAACAGCAATCCTAGAATTATCATTTCTAGAACTGCTCCTGAATTTTTACAAAGATTATTTGAGTTAGAAGTACCAGAAATTTTTGATGGATTAATAACGATAAAGAAAATTGTACGCGAGCCAGGTGAGAGAGCAAAAGTTGCTGTAGAATCTTATGATGATAGAATTGACCCAGTAGGAGCCTGTGTTGGTATGAAGGGTTCTAGAATACATGGTATTGTGAGAGAATTAAGAAACGAAAATATTGATGTAATTAATTTTACCAATAATGTTTCATTATACATTCAAAGAGCATTATCCCCGGCAAAAATCACTTCTATTAAGTTAGATGATGAAACCATGAGAGCAGCTGTTTACTTAAAGCCAGATCAAGTATCGCTTGCAATTGGTAGAGGAGGACACAACATTAAATTAGCGGGTAAGTTAACTGGATACGAAATTGATGTTTACCGTGAATCTTCTGAAGAAGAGGAAGATGTTGATTTAGAGGAATTCTCAGACGAAATTGACGGATGGATAATTGATGAATTTAAGAAAATTGGTTTAGATACAGCAAAGAGTGTAATTGCATTAACTGTTGCCGATTTAGTAAAACGTACGGATTTAGAAGAAGAAACTATTGAAGAAGTGCTTGGAATTTTACGTTCCGAGTTCGAATAGTTTTTGTTTTGTAGTAATAAACGTACTTTTGTTTATATATAGCTAAAGAAATAGAAGATTAAATGTCAGAAGACAAAAATTTAGGAATATTAAAAGTTGCAAAAGAGCTAAACATTGGCTTAAGTACCATTGCCGATTTTTTAAATGGTAACGGATTTAATGTAGAAGCCAAGCCCAATACAAAGCTTAATGGCGATATGTATAGCGCTCTTTTAAAAGAATATCAAGGAGATAAAATCCTTAAAGAAGAAGCAAAAGGTATTGTTATAGGGAAAATACGTCGTGATGATGCTAATACTGTGATAGAGACCCAAGATACACCTACTACACATGCTCATAGAAATGACGAAGAGCAAGAGGAGATTTTGATTAAGAATACTGGCGCAACAAGTGCACCAATTATTCCTTCAACAGTTTCCACACCTCCAGCTCTAGTACCTTCTATTCCTGCGCCTGAAATCACAATACCAACTGCTCAAGCGCCTGCGGAAAATAATATGCCAGGAGTAAAAATTGTAGGAAAGATAGATCTTGATAGTTTAAATTCTAAAACTCGTCCAGACAAAAAGCCTAAAGAAATTAAACAACCAGAAGTTGTTAAGGAAGTGCTTAAGAAAGAGATTCCTAAAGAACAAATTATTGCTCCAGCTCCTGTAGTTGAAGAAAAGCCAAAAGAAATTGTTGCTGCGGTTGTTAAAGAAGAACCAAAGGCAGTAATAAAAGAAGAGGCGAAATCTGAGGTAAAGGCTGTTGAAGAAACCGCTAAAGTAATTGAGAAAGTTACTAAACCAGCACCTGTTGTACCAACAGAAGAAGATGATGAAGTTATTAGAGCTAAAGCTAAACAGCTAACAGGCCCTAAAATAATTGGCAGAATAGAATTACCCGTTAATAAAAGAAAAGATCAGCCGGTTGCTTCTTCTTCTAATCCAAATACAGCGGATAACAAGAGAAAGCGCAAAAGAAAACCTGCAGGTGCAGGTGGCCCAGGTCAAGGTAATAATCAAAGACCAAGTGGAGGTAATCCAGCAGCTGGACAAAGCGGTCAACAAAGACCACCGCACCAAGCAGGTGGGCCAGCAGGCAATCAAAACCGACCAGCGCAACAAGGTGGCCGTCCAGCACACAAGAGAGGTCAACCTATACCGCCAAAGGCAGAACCAACAGATAAAGAAATTCAAGATCAGATAAAAGCAACACTTGCAAGATTAAGCGGTGCTGGTAAATCTGGTAAATTTGCACAACGTTCTAAATTACGTCGTCAGAAAAGAGACGATGTAGCTGCTACTGCAGAAGAAAGAGCAATGGCAGAGGATATGGAATCTAAAGTGTTGAAGACAACTGAGTTTGTTACCGCAAACGAATTGGCTACAATGATGGATGTTTCTGTAAATGAAATTATTGCAACTTGTATGAGTTTGGGTTTATTTGTGTCTATCAATCAAAGACTAGATGCAGAAACCTTAACAATTGTAGCCGATGAATTTGGATACGAAATCCAATTTGTGGGTGCAGAAGAAGAAGAAATCAACCTAGAACAAGCAGATGAAGAAGGGGATTTATTACCTCGTTCTCCAATTGTAACAGTAATGGGTCACGTAGATCATGGTAAAACATCTTTACTAGATTTTGTTAGAAAGGCAAACGTAATTGCTGGTGAAGCAGGTGGAATTACGCAACATATTGGTGCATATGAAGTAATGGTAGAAGGCGATAAAAGTATTACTTTCTTAGATACTCCGGGTCACGAGGCTTTTACAGCCATGAGGGCCCGTGGTGCAAAAGTTACAGATGTTGCTATCATTGTAATTGCTGCAGATGATACTGTGATGCCACAAACAACAGAAGCAATTAATCATGCTTTAGCCGCCAATTTACCAATAGTTTTTGCTTTTAATAAAATGGATAAGGCAGGTGCAAATCCAGATAAAATACGTGAGCAATTATCCGCCATGAATATTTTAGTAGAAGAGTGGGGTGGTAAATACCAAACTCAAGAAATTTCTGCCAAATCTGGGTTGAACATTGACAAATTATTAGAAAAAGTTTTATTAGAAGCTGAATTACTAGAGCTAAAGGCTAATCCAGACAAAAGAGCTGTTGGTACAGTAATAGAAGCACAACTAGATAAAGGTAGAGGTTACGTGGCTACAGTATTAGTAGAATCAGGTACATTAAGAGTAGGTGATCCTATTTTAGCAGGTTCTTACAGTGGTAAAGTTAAAGCTTTATATAACGAAAGAGGTACGAGAGTTGAGGAAGTTGGACCAGCACAGCCAGTACAGGTTTTAGGTTTCCAAGGTGCTCCACAAGCTGGAGACCGTTTTAACGGTGTAGAAAGCGAACCAGAAGCAAGAGAAATAGCCAACAAGCGTTTACAATTACAACGCGAGCAAGGTTTACGTACTCAGAAACATATTACTTTAGATGAAATTGGTCGTCGTTTAGCGATTGGCAACTTTAAAGAGTTAAATATCATTATTAAAGGTGATGTGGATGGTTCTGTTGAAGCATTATCAGATTCATTGCAAAAATTATCTACTGAAGAAATTCAAGTTAAAATTGTTCATAAAGCAGTAGGTCCTATATCAGAATCTGATGTATTATTGGCAACAGCTTCAGACGCTATTATTATTGGTTTCCAAGTACGTCCATCTGCAGGTGCTCGTAAATTAGCAGAAGCAGAGCAAATAGATGTAAGACTTTACTCTATTATCTACAAAGCCATTGACGAAATTAAGGCCGCAATGGAAGGTATGCTTGCGCCAGAATTTGAAGAGAAAATTGTTGCTAACGTAGAAATTAGAGAAACATTCAAAATAACCAAAGTAGGAACAATTGCTGGTTGTATGGTAATAGATGGTACTATAAATAGAAATAGTAAAATCCGTATCATTAGAGACGGTGTTGTAGTTTACACTGGTGTATTAGATTCTTTAAAACGTTTCAAAGACGATGTTAAAGAAGTTAACAGAGGTTACGAGTGTGGTTTAAATATTAAAGGCTACAACGATATCCAAGTGAACGATATAGTAGAAGCCTACGAACAAGTAGAAGTAAAAAGAAAGTTGTAAAACTTTAATCAAATATTTAAATCCGTTTGTTTACGCAAACGGATTTTTTTTGCTCAAAAATAAACTTTCAAATTAATTTAGTGATTATGACGGGTTGAGTAAAATTAATGTATCATCAATTTAACCTAGATAAGAATAGAATAAAAACACCATTATCGTTATTCAAAAGATTTTATTTTTTTTAGCGTTAGGGATTGTCTAAAGGACTCCTTAGGAGAAGCGACGTCCTTTTTTTGCCTCACCATTTAGCAAGTACAAAAAAAGATATAGCGTAAAGCCGATTAAAACGCCCAAATAATTATTAAATCTGAAAATAATTAAGGTTTGTTTCTACTTAAAGTAATTAAGAAAAAAAACAGATAAAACTACTAGAGTAAATATTGAAAATATTCCTAAAAATCTTTTAACGATTATATCCAATTCTATTTATTTTACTTTAAAATATCATAAGATAGTTATCGGCAAACCCTTCTATAAAAATAATATTTCAAAAATTAAGCATATTCTAATATCTTTGATTTAATTGTTTAAGACAATTTCTTTAAAACCAATTAAATAAAAAATTATGAAAAGAATCTTTTCAATCTTAAGTTTAGTCATTATTTCTACGTTTTTAAATGCCCAAGAATTAAAATCGCCTAACGGAAATATTACATTAAACTTTGAACTAAACAGCAATGGTACACCTACTTATAAACTAAATTATAATAGCAAACCTGTTGTTAAAACTAGTAAACTAGGTTTAGAATTAAAGAATGATAAGCAATCGCTGATGGATAATTTTACAGTCGCAAAAACGCAAACGTTTGCGTTAAATGAAGATTGGAATCCAGTTTGGGGAGAGGTAAAAACCATCAAAAATAATTATAATGAGTTAGCTGTAACTCTAAATCAGAAAGAAACTGATAGAATTATGCTAATTAGATTTAGACTTTTTAACGAAGGTTTAGGTTTTAGGTATGAATTTCCTGAGCAAAAAAACTTAGGCCATTTTATCATTAAAGAAGAACATAGCCAATTCGCCATGACTGGCGACCATACCGCATTTTGGATACCTGGTGATTACGATACCCAAGAATATGATTTTACCACTTCTAAATTATCAGAGATTAGAGGCTTAATGATGGCTTCTATTACCAGCAATGTGTCTCAAACATCGTTTTCTAATACAGGCGTACAAACATCGTTAATGATGAAAACTGCTGATGGCCTTTACATCAACATTCATGAAGCTGCTTTAATAGATTATTCTTGTATGCATTTAAATTTAGACGACAAGAATATGGTGTTTGAATCTTGGTTAACCCCAGATGCTATTGGAGACAAAGGTTATTTATTAGCGCCAACTACAAGCCCTTGGCGTACCGTTATGGTGAGTGATGATGCTAAAGACATTATTGCTTCTAAAATGATTTACAACTTAAACGAACCTTGCAAAATTGAGGATACTTCGTGGATTAAGCCTACTAAATACATGGGCGTTTGGTGGGAAATGATAACCGGAAAAAGCTCTTGGGCATACACAGACGATTATTCTGCGGTAAAAATAGATCAATTAGATTATACCAAAGTTAAACCGAATGGTAAACATGGTGCAACTACAGAAAATGTTAAAAAATACATAGACTTTGCATCTGCTAACGGCTTTGACGCTTTGCTTGTAGAAGGCTGGAACGTGGGCTGGGAAGATTGGTTTGGTCATTTTAAAGATTATGTGTTCGATTTTGTGACTCCTTATCCAGATTTTGATGTGAAAGGAATTAGAGATTATGCAAAGTCTAAGAACATTAAAATGATGATGCACCACGAGACATCTGGCTCTATCAGAAATTACGAAAGACATCTAGATACCGCCTACAAATTTATGAAAGCCAACGGTTATGATGCTGTAAAAAGCGGATACGTGGGCAGTATTGTACCAGTGGGACAAAACCATTACAACCAATATGTCATAAACCATTACCAATATGCTATCGAAAAAGCTGCGGAATATAAAATTATGGTTAACGCTCACGAAGCGGTAAGACCAACAGGAATTGCCAGAACCTATCCTAATTTAATCGGAAATGAATCGGCCAGAGGGACAGAATATCAAGCTTTTGGCGGCTCTAAACCTAATCATGTTACGCTTTTGCCTTTTACAAGGTTATTAGGCGGACCAATGGATTACACCCCAGGTATTTTCGAAATGGATATCAGTAAACTAAATCCAAATAACAATTCTCATGTAAATAGTACGCTAGCAAATCAATTAGCTTTGTATTTAACCATGTATAGTCCGCTACAGATGGCAGCAGATTTACCAGAAAATTATACTCGTTTTGCAGATGCTTTTCAGTTTATAAAAGACGTAGCCGTGGCTTGGGATGATAGCAAGTATTTAGAAGCCGAACCAGGAGAATACATTACCGTTGCCAGAAAGCAGAAAGATTCTGATAACTGGTTTTTAGGAAGCGTGGGCGGCAATAATACAAGAATTTCTAACATCAACTTTGATTTCTTAAATGCTAAGAAAACTTACGTAGCTACCATTTATGCCGATGCAAAAGACGCTCATTATAAAACAAATCCTCAAGCTTATACCATCACAAAAGTGCTTTTAAACAGCAAATCAAAATTGAGTCAGTTTGTGGCGTCTGGTGGTGGGTATGCAATTAGTATCATGCCGGCAGATCAAGCTGCAACCAAAGGATTAAAGAAATTGAAATAAGAAAATTGAAATCTCCATTGGTTTAAAGAATAGATCAATGGAGATTTGTAATTTTATATAAATCAAATTATTTATTTGGGCGTTCCCCGATTGCTATAGAGACTATCCCTAACGCAATACAAAACGAATAATTAAAGCTATTTGATGGTAGCTAAATCTTTTTCCTTCTTAATTAAATCGGCAATGGTAGTTTCTGATAATATTTTAAGCGTAGCATCTCTAACACTCATAAAAGTGTTTCTAATCCCGCAAGTTTCTTCCTCTTTGCACTCTTCGCACCTTTGGTAAAAATTAAGACTAACACATGGTAATTGAGCTATTGGCCCTCCAGTTAAACGCATCACTTGCACCAAGTTAATATCGTTGGGATTTTTCAATAAAGAATAACCTCCGCCTGCACCTTTCTTGCTATACAAAAACCCAGCATTACGCATCTCTAGTAAAATTTGCTCTAAAAACTTTTTAGGAATTTTCTCTTGCTGAGAGATGGATAAGATGTTCATAGCTTCGCCACCCATGTTTTCACCCAATGCAATTAAAGCCCTAATGGCGTATTTTGTCTTTTTAGATAACAAATTGATTTTTGTATTACGATTTTAAATGTACGATTGATTTGAAAATTGTAAATCTAAAATATTATTTTATTTCTAAACTGTAACTAATTTCTACTCCGCCTGCTGCTAACATGTCATATACCGAGCAATATTTTTTAACGGCTAATTCAGCAGCCTTTTCGGCTTTTGCTACATCAATATTTCCTGTTAAACGGAATAAGATATGAATTTTTGTGAAAATACTGGGAGCTTCCTCTCTCCGCTCTGAATTTACATCTACAGAGAAATCCTTTATTTCTTGACGTTGCTTTTTTAAAATACTAATCAAATCTAAAGAAGAACAAGAACCTAAAGCCATTAAAACAAGCTCCATTGGCCTTACACCTAAACCTTGTCCACCAATTATTTCAGAACCATCTATGTGTACTTTAACATCACCACTCCCTTTTGCCTCAAAATGAACGGCATCGTTTAATCTTTTTAATTTTATTTTCATTTTTATTGAGATTTGAGAACCTACTAACTCCTTTTAATAATTTGTATAATCTATTTAAAACAATGAATTAGAAAAAGCACCTACCTAAATTAGCAATTTCAACTAATAAACTATTTTGATTTCTCCAAAGCATTAATAACATCCTCAATAATGTCATCTATGTTTTCTAAACCTACAGACAATCTTATGGTACCAGGATAAATCCCAATTTTTGCTCTCTCTTCTACCGTCAATTTACTATGGGTAGTAGAAGCAGGATGTGTTCCAATAGTTCTGCTATCGCCTAAATTAGAAGATATTAAAATCATTTCCAAAGCATCTAAAAAAGCTTTTGCTCTTTCAAAACCACCTTTTACATTAAATGTAACAATACCACCGCCTTGTTTCATTTGCTTTTTAGCTAAATCATATTGCGGGTGAGATTTTAAATGAGGATAACGCACTACTTCAACTTGCTCACTTTTTTCTAAAGCCTCGGCAACAGCCAAAGCATTAGCACAATGTCTATCCATACGTAATGGCAAAGTTTCTAAACTTTTAGAAAGTAACCAAGCATTAAAAGCAGACATTGCTGGCCCAGTATGCCTAATAAAAAACATCATCTCCTTAATTAGATCGGCTCTGCCACAAACTACACCTCCTAAAACTCGTCCCTGCCCATCCATATATTTTGTGGCAGAATGACTTACGATATCTACCCCATACTGAATTGGTTTTTGCAAATAAGGTGTTGCAAAACAATTATCTACATTAATAATAATGTGAGGATGCTTGTCTTTTATTTTACACAACCATTCTAAATCAACCAGTTCTAAACCTGGGTTAGATGGGGTTTCTAAAAATATCATTTTGGTATTTGGCAAAATTGCAGCTTCTAACGCTTCTGGATTTGCCGCATCTACATAGGTTGATGTGATTCCCCACCTCGGAAATAGCGTAGTCAACAATTGATGAGTAGACCCGAAAACAGACCTAAAAGCCACAATATGATCTCCAGATTTTAATAATCCTGCAAAAGCCGCAAAAACACCCGCCATGCCAGATGCAAAAGCCAAACCAGCCTCCGCTCCTTCTAAATCACAAACTTTATCAATAAACTCGGTTGTATTTGGATTTGAGTATCTAGAGTAAATATTTCCTTCTTGCTCATCAGCAAAAATTGCCCTACCCTGTTCTGCATCTTCAAAAACAAAACTAGAGGTCAAATACATTGGCGTGGAATGCTCCCTATTGCTTGACCTTGGTATTTGGGTACGTATGAGTTTAGATTCTTCTTTCATTAAAATAGTTCATTTAGTTCATTAGTTGAACTAGTTTATTAGTATTTGCTTAATTTAAAAGTTTATTAGTTGAAATAGCCATTAGTTTATTAGTATTTGCTTAATGGATAATCAGTTTAAAAGTTCATTAGTTGAAATCGTCATTAGTTTATTAGTATTTCCTTAATGACCAATCAGTTTAAAAGTTCATTAGTTGAAATCGTCATTAGTTTATTAATATTTGTTTAATGACGGCTAATCAGTTTAAAAGTTCATTAGTTGAAATCGTCATTAGTTTATTAGTATTTGCTTAATGACTAATCAGTTTAAAAGTTCATTAGTTGAAATCGTCATTAGTTTATTATTATTTGCTTAATGGCTAATCAGTTTAAAAGTTTATTCGTCGAAATAGTCATTAGTTTATTAATATTTGTTTAATGACGGCTAATCAGTTTAAAAGTTAATTAGTTGAAATCGTCATTAGTTTATTAGTATTTGCTTAATGGCTAACTACTTCAAATATTTTTAAATCTCTTTTTTGCTCTTACCTATGTAGGTTATATAAGCGTTAAGCATTTTATGTAATTGTTCAATTTCATTTAACAATTTATCAGCTTTTTCTGGATTTATTAATCCTCTATCCTTACACTTCTTAATAAAACCTTTGGTTTCTAGTAAAGATCCTCTACTGTAATAACAAAAGTTTTTGTTCTCTTTATAATGAAACCGTCCGTAACCCTCCGCAATATTGGCGTCGATCGAATCGGCAGCTCTAACTAATTGCTTGCCAATAGTATCCTTAACAAAAAAATCTTTCCAAAGTCCAACTTCATTCCATATATCATTAGACAAAGCAAAAGCTCTTTTATAAAGTTCTAAATCTTCTAAACTGTTAAAACTCATTTTTAGATGTTTGGTTAAAAAATTAAATCTGTTAAAAATAATTAAATAATCTATGACACCTAAAAATTAATAAAACCTACAAGCCTAATAAACTATTTACACTATTGGACTTCATAAACTCATAAACCCTATAACCCTAATGAAACTCCTTCTACTAGTGAACTAATAATACTAAAAGCTCAATAAACTCATTTTATTAATGAACTATATAAGCCTAATAAACTTCATAAACTTATAAACCCTACAAGCCTAACTAAACTCCTTACACTAGTGAACTAATAATACTAAAAGCCCAATAAACTCATTTTATTAATGAACTAGATAAGCGTAATAAACACCTTTCACTAATGAAATTCATAAACTCATAGACCCTATAAGCCTAACAAAACTCCTTCTACTAGTGAACTAATAATACTAAAAGCCCAATAAACTCATTTTATCAATGAACTAGATAAGCCTAATGAACTCCTTATACTAATGAACTTTTTTTAGCCTCACTTTTAAATACTGACCAGTATAAGATTTTTTATATTTTGCCAAATCTTCTGGTGTTCCTTCAAACACTAAATCTCCACCTTCATCACCTCCGCCAGGACCGATATCTATAACCCAATCGGCGCATTTTATGACATCCATATTGTGTTCAATTACTATAATGGTATTTCCTTGCTCTATTAATGCATCAAAAGATTTCATTAATTTTTTGATATCATGAAAATGTAAACCTGTTGTGGGCTCATCAAAAATAAATAATGTTTTATGACTATTATTTCCTTTAATTAAGAAAGAAGCTAATTTAATCCGCTGTGCTTCACCGCCTGATAACGTATTTGATGATTGTCCTAAATGCACATATCCCAATCCTACATCAACCAATGGTTGTAGTTTATTGATTATTTTTTGTTCGTTTTGGAAAAATGCTAAAGCTTCATCAATAGTCATTTCTAACACCTCAGCAACATTTTTATCCTGATAAGTGATGTCTAAAACATGCTGCTTAAATCGTTTACCACCGCAAGATTCACAGGGTAAATAGATATCGGCCATAAACTGCATTTCAATTTTCACTTCTCCCTCGCCTTGGCAAACATCACATCTTCCCCCCTCTACGTTAAAAGAAAAAGCAGAAGGTTTTAATCCACTGGCTTTCGCCGATGCTTGCGAAGAAAATAAGGTTCTAATTTCGTCCCAAGCTTTAACATAAGTAACCGGGTTTGAACGAGATGATCTACCAATAGGATTTTGATCTACTAATTCTACCGATTGTATTTGTCCTGTAGCTCCTTCAATTAAGTCATAAGAACCCGTTTGTTCGCCAGAATAATTACCAATTACCTTTTGCAGAGCAGGATATAATATTCTCTTCACCAATGATGTTTTTCCAGAGCCAGAAACGCCTGTAACCGCTGTTAAAACATTTAAAGGGAATTTAACATCAATATTCTTAAGGTTATTTTCTCTTGCACCTATTATTTCTATATAATCTTTCGGGTTTCTTCTTCTAGATGGAATAGAAATTTCTTCTACACCACTTAAATACCTTCCAGTTAAGCTGTTTTTGTCTTTTAAAATTTCTTGATAGTTACCCGCAAAAATTAAGTTTCCACCTAAAGTTCCTGCTTCTGGACCAATATCGATCAAATGGTCTGCCGCTTGCATCATTTCTTCTTCATGCTCAACAACTAATACTGTATTACCTACATCGCGTAAAGATTTTAATACGCCAATCAATTTATTGGTATCTTTTGGATGCAAGCCAATACTTGGTTCGTCTAATACATAAACAGACCCTACTAAAGAGCTTCCTAAAGACGTGGCCAAATTAATTCTTTGAGACTCGCCGCCTGACAATGTATTTGATAAACGATTTAAAGTTAAATATCCTAGCCCTACTTCATTCAGAAATAAAATTCTATTTTTTATCTCCAATATCAATCGCTTGGCTATTTTTTCATCTTGTTCATTAAGTTTAAGATTGTCAAAAAATGGTAAAGCCTTTTTTAAGGGCATTAGAACAATATCAGTAATAGAAAAACCATTTATTTTAACATAGGTTGCATCTGGTCTTAATCTGCTACCCAAACAATCAGGACAACTGGTTTTACCACGATATCTAGATAACATGACCCGATATTGAATTTTATAAGTTTGTTCTTCTAGAAATTTAAAAAACTCGTCTAGACCCTTAAAATATTTGTTGCCTTTCCAAATTAATTTTTGCTCGGCTTTAGTTAATTGGTTGTAAGAACGATGAATTGGAAAATCAAACTTGATAGAATTTTTTACTAAAACATCTAACCATTCCTTCATTTTTTCTCCACGCCATGGCGCAATAGCACCATCATATATAGATTTAGTTTTATCGGGTATAACCAAGTCTTCATCAATACCAATTACTTTTCCAAAACCTTCACATTTAGGACAAGCTCCGTAAGGATTATTAAAACTAAAAAAGTTTGGTGATGGCTCTTCAAACTTAATTCCGTCTAGTTCAAAACGATCAGAAAATAGTTTTCTGTTTCCATCAAAATCTATAAAACAATCTCCTTTACCTTCAAAAAATGCAGTTTGGGCAGAGTCTGCAATTCTACTAATGGTTTCTTCTTCTTGGTTGGTTATAATCCTATCTACAATAATTAAAATTTGTGTAGCATCTACAATCTCATGATTTTCTATGCTTTCATCTTCTAAAACTTGCTCTACCTTTTTTATTTCGCCTTTAATAACAACTCTAGAAAAGCCTTTCTGTAGTAAAACAGCTAACTCTTCTTTTAATGATCTTTGATTATGAGGATAAAGCGGGCAAAGTATCGTAACTGTACTCTCAAATGGTAAAGCCGATATGTAATTTACCACATCTGTAACCGAATCCTTTTTAACCAATTCACCAGAAACTGGAGAAATGGTTTTACCTATTCTACTAAAAAGAAGTTTTAAATAATCATAAATTTCTGTTGAAGTTCCAACAGTAGAACGTGGATTGGAGGTAATTACCTTTTGTTCTATAGCAATAGCTGGTGCAATTCCTTTAATATAATCAACATCGGGCTTATTCATACGACCCATAAACTGCCGGGCGTAAGAAGATAAACTCTCTACATATCTACGTTGTCCCTCGGCATATAATGTATCAAAAGCTAAAGAAGATTTTCCAGAACCAGACATGCCTGTGATAACAACCAATTGGTTTTTTGGGATAGCTACATCTATATTCTTTAAATTATGAACTCTTGCACCTTTAATAAGGATATTCTTTTTGGGATCTTTATCTTCTAACTTCATCTAATACCTGAGATTTCTCGTATATAACAATATATAAACGAGCTATTTTGTTGCGATTTGCAAAAATAAAGCTATTATTTATCTTTTTTAAATTTACTATCAATATGACTTAGATTAAACTTAAATTAGGTTAGACAATAATGCTCATAATAAATAAATTAGGGTAAAAAATGTTAAAGCTTTTGTATAATTAAAAAGTTAATTTATCGATAGAAAATAATAATTCAATTAAAATGTTTTTTAAAATTTATTGTATCACTTCTGTAATATTTTACGTACTTAGCTCAGAGAGTTGTTTATTAGTAATACATTTAGATTTACATAAACAATATTAAATATCTTTTTTTTAATAAATACACTTTTAAATTTTGTATTTATAAAAATATTAAGTTTATTTGAGGCAATAAATAAAAACATACCAAATAAAAAAAAAGCTTATAGAAAAAACTCCTACTTAAATAATAGATTAAAAACTTTAAATAGGAGTAATATGAGCTTTAAAGAATTTACAGACCAAAAATTGGTTAATCTTTACATCAACGGTAAAGAATCTGCATTGGCTGAGTTAATAAGCCGACATAAATCAAGAATTTATACTTCAATTTATTTATTGGTAAAAGACGAATATCTTGCTGAAGACATTTTTCAGGATACTTTTATTAAAGTTATTAAAACTTTAAAGGCTGGTAGATATAACGAAGAAGGTAAATTTTTACCTTGGGTCTTAAGAATTGGCCATAACTTGGTAATTGATCATTTTAGAAGAGAGAAACGCAAACCTACCATTACCAATAGTGATGGCTTTGATATTTTTGATGTAATTGGTGTTTACGATGAAAGTATGGAAGAAAAAATGGTTAAACAACAAACACATGATGACCTTAAAAAGTTAATCCATTTATTGCCATCCGAACAAAAAGAAGTGCTAATTATGAGACACTATGGCGAGCTTTCTTTTAAAGAAATAGCAGATTTAACAGATGTTAGTATTAATACTGCTCTAGGCAGAATGCGTTACGCATTAAATAATTTACGCAAAATGATGGTTAGCAAAGAATTAACGTTAAAAAATTAATTATATATTTTTTTCATTGTATAAAATATTAGTATTTGTATTGCGTTTCTAATAACATACCCTTTAATTAAAAGAATATGATAGAAACTTCTACACAATCACCAAATGACATTGCTAATATTAACGATGAGCCTATGTCTAATGATTCAATTTTTGATGCGTCAGAAATTAGTTTTTACAACTCTATTAAGGCAGATCTTAATAAGTTAGTAATGAATCCTTCCGATAAAAGTATTATTCACATTTTAGATTTCTCCAGATCTATTTAATAAAAATGGTTTTTTCTTGTAAGAAAAAACCATTTTTATTTACACTACAAAAGTCTGCTGATAAAGCCAATTCAAATCTTTTTTAGATTTTTTGTAATATTTTGTAATATTTTAGACAATTAGTACTCTAAAATTAAAAAAGCAAATTATGAACGATCAATATCTATTTTCATTCTCTAACATTACGTTAGAAGAAATTCAATTTATAAAAGAGATGACTTCTAGTTTAAACGAAGATTCTAAAAAAAACTTTATGATGATGTATAGCAGCAAAAGAAGAGATCCACAACATATTCTTTTTATGTGTCTCCTAGGATTTGTTGTTGTAGCGGGAGTACAAAGATTTGCAACCAATCAAATTGGAATGGGTATTTTGTATTTAATTACGGGTGGTTTATGCCTTATAGGTACAATAGTAGATACTATCAATTATAAAAATATAGCTAATGAATATAACCACCAAATGGCATTAGAAAGTAGATCTTTTTTGGCAGAAACTAAAAGTTAATTACTAGTCATATTATTAATTTCTTCAATAATATCGTCTAGTCCTTTAGCTTCATTTTCTATCATTTTAAAATATTGGTCTTTGTTTTCTTCAAAGCTAGAGACCAAAATTAACCCTAAGATATTTGCTGTGTGTTTTCTAATTTGATGGGAGTTAAAGTACGCTAAATCTTTAAGTTTCTCATTCTTGGTGCGGATGGTTTCTGTCCTTACAGTTATAACTTGCTCCAAATCTTCGTTTTGCTTTTTAATGGTTTTATTAGCCTCGTCCAATTTTTGATAAGCTTTATTCTTACTGTGAAAATTTAAATACAGAAGCACCCCTAGAAAAATTGTTAAAGAAATACCTGCAATTAGAAGTATTAATATTGTATTCTGTTTTTTTAGTTCTATCTCTTTAAATTGTGTAATTAACCTTAAATCATCGTTTTCTATGTCTTTCTGATCTGTGATTATTTTATTGAGCGAACTAGATATCTGTCCAGAAGTATTAAAACCCAAAAGCTCATCTTTCAAATTATCCTTTATTAGAATATATTTTAATGCTTCTTGATAATTATTTTTTTTAACATTTAATTGGGATAAAGCTTCATAAACTGAGATTAATAATACCTGAGCATTGGCGTTTTTTGCTATTTTTAATGCTTCTATTAAATATTCATTACTTGCGGCTAAGTTATTTTCTTGAAGTTTAATTTTAGATAAACCAATCAAAGACTTGATTATTTGATCTGGCTCTGCATCTTTATATCCTAAAACTTTATTAAAAGCCAATTTGGCTGAGTCATTTACACCTTTTTCTAGATACAATTTACCAAGCTTGGTTTGGTAAAAACCTTCATCAAAAATAGAGGAGTCATCTGTTTTAATATCTCTAGCTTCTTTTAAGTGCTTTATTCCTAAATCAAATAAATCTTCTCCTACATAAATGTCTGACAATAAACTCAAAGAAATTGCTAAGGAATTTAAATTTTTATACCTTTTATTTATCTCAAAAGCTTCTTTTGTATATTTTTTTGCACCTTCAAAATCACCAATAGTAATTAAGACGCTAGCAATATTATTCAAATTTTTACCAGTCTCTTTTTCTACACCAGCATTTCTATTGATATATAAAGAAAGAAGATAATTTTTTAATGCTAAATCTAATTTTCCAGTTGTTTGATAGGCTAAACCTAAGAAATTATACCCTTTGGCTAAACCATAATTATAGTTTATAGCTCTAGAAAGCTTAATTGCACTATCGGCAAATAAAACACTTTTATCAAAATCAATATATTGGTAGGCGTAAGAAATCTTCCCTAACATGCCAATTTTCAGAAAATCATCCTTGGTGGTATCGGCAATAATTAACGATGAATCTATTGATTTTAATGGAAAGCTTTTAACTTGTGCCTCAATTAATGCGCTGTTAAGCATCAACAAAATTGATACAATTATTTTATAATAAAACTTCATATCGTATGTTAAATAGTATTTATTTATCAAGTAAAAATCTAAATATTTAGAAGTTTTATAAATTATAGTTCTCTAAAACTAACAAAATCTCTATAAAAATAAGAATAACCTAAATATACTTAAGTTAAAAACTTTAACTATAATTGTTTAGTGCCTCAATATTTAATTTGAAATTAAGACGAACTTAATAAAGGTATTTCCTCAAAAATAAATAATAAATTTTTACTGAATGAAACTAAAAGAATTAACCCAATTTTTGGAAGAATATGCCCCCTTAAATTATCAAGAAAGTTATGATAACTCGGGCTTAATAGTAGGGAATAATGATGACGAGATTAACAAAGCATTAATTTGTTTAGATTGTACAGAAGCTGTGGTGGATGAGGCTATTAAAGAAAATTGTGATGTAATAATTGCACATCATCCCATTGTTTTTAAAGGGTTAAAAAAATTAAACGGTAAAAACTATGTAGAGAGGGTCATCATAAAAGCAATCAAAAATAGTATTGCTCTTTATGCGGTACATACTAATTTAGACAATGTATTTAATGGTGTAAATGGTAAAATTTGCGATAAACTAGACCTAATAAATAGAAGTATTTTATCACCAAAAAAAGAAAATTTAAAAAAATTAGCTATATATGTTCCAATTCAACATGCTGATAGCGTAAAAGAAGCAATTTTTAAAGCCGGAGCAGGTAAAATTGGCAATTATGCTAATTGCAGCTTTAATACAATTGGAAATGGAACATTTAAAGCTAATAAAAATGCTACCCCGTTTGTAGGCGAACAAGATAAGCTACATCATGAAGAAGAGCTAAAAGTTGAAGTAATATTTGATGTAGTGCATCAAACTAAAATTTTAAATGCTTTGGTACAATCTCATCCTTACGAGGAAGTTGCTTTTGATATTTATCCTTTAGATAACCTAAACTTGCAAATAGGTTCTGGAATGATTGGTGAATTAGCAAATGAACTTGAACCAGAGGAGTTTTTACTCTCCTTAAAAAAGAAAATGAATATATCTGTAATTAGACATACCAACTTTCTTAATACAAAAATTAAGAAAGTTGCCGTTTGTGGTGGCTCTGGAAGTTTCCTGCTAAACAATGCCATACTAGCTGGAGCAGATGTTTTTATAACAGCAGATTTTAAATATCATGAGTTTTTTGATGCAGATGGAAAAATATTAATTGCAGATATTGGACATTTTGAAAGTGAGCAATTTACACAAGATTTGCTATTGGAGATTATTACAGAAAATTTTCCTAACTTTGCCATCCGTTTAACAGAACATAATACAAACCCAATAAAATATTTGTCGTAATGGAACAAACCGTAGAACAAAAGCTAGAAGCTTTATACGAGCTACAAACCATCCACACTAAAATTGATAAAATCCGTCAGACCCGTGGGGAACTTCCTATGGAAGTAGCAGATTTAGAAGATGACGTTGCAGGATTAGAAACCCGTATACAAAAAATTAAATCAGAATTAGATGATTTAGAAGATTCTATTGTGAATCGTAAAAATATGATTAAGGAATCTCTTGCCTTAGTTAAAAAATACGAAACTCAACAGAATAATGTTAAAAATAACCGCGAGTTTGAAGCAATTTCTAAAGAAATTGAAATTCAAGGTTTAGATGTTCAAGTTTCTGAAAAGAAAATCAAGGAACTTCAGTTTGACATAAAAAATAAAACTGAGATTTATGATAAAGCAATTGTAGAGCTTGAAGAACGAAATAAAGATTTAGAAATTAAACAAGCCGAGCTTGACAACATCACATCTGAAACTGAAAAAGAAGAAGGTGTATTAATGAAAGAAGCTGATGCTTATTCTGATAAAATCGAGGATCGTTTGAAAATTGCTTACAACAGATTAAGAAGTAATTTCAAAAACGGTTTAGCGGTAGTTACGATAGAGCGTGATTCATGCTCTGGATGTTTCAATCAAATTCCACCTCAACGCCAGTCAGACATTCGTCAACGTAAGAAGATTATTGTTTGCGAGCACTGTGGTAGAATTTTAGTTGATGAAACTATGTCTGAAGACATTAAGTTAGAGCAGGTTTAAATTTAAAAGTTTGCTATTTTTTAAAAGAAGTATTCTAAAATTTTAGAATACTTTTTTTATGCCCCAAAAATTGTAATTATTTGTTTTTTTGATAAACGAAATAGCTATTTTCTATAGCCACATAGATATTTACAACTGAAAATTGGTTGAGTTTTCAATACTTGATGATTACTTTTGTATCAAATATTAAATAACTATATAAATAATACAAGCATGATAGGAATAGGCGAAAAGTTTCCAGAATTTGATAAAATAGCGGTAGTAAGTTTAGAAAAAGGTAAAGAATTTGAAAATATTTCTTCCTCATCTTTTGTAAATGATGATAATAAGTGGACAACAATGTTTTGGTGGCCAAAAGATTTCACTTTTGTATGTCCTACAGAGATTGCAGAGTTTAACAACAACTTCAGCGAATTTAGGGATAGAGATACCACTTTAATTGGAGCATCTACAGATTCAGAATTTGTGCATTTAGCATGGAGAAATAGCCACGACGATTTAAGAGGTTTAAAATTCCCAATGATTGCTGATACTTCTAAATCTTTAGCAGAAGACTTAGGAATATTAGTAGCAGGAGAAAAAGTTGCCTACAGAGCTACTTTTATTATTGACCCGCAAGGAATAATAAGATGGATTTGTGTAAATGATTTAAGTGTAGGTAGAAATGTAAAAGAAGTTTTACGAGTTCTAGATGGTTTACAAACTGACGAATTATGCCCATGTAACTGGGAAAAAGGAGAAGAAACCTTAACAGCAGCTTTAGAAGCTTAAAATAAAAAACCTCTTATTGATTAAGGGGTTTTTTATTTTTTTACAGATTTTATAACAAATTGATCATCAATATAATGAGTAATATATCAGAAACAACACAAGAGCTTTTAGCCGTATTTGGAGAAGAGCAAATTAACAACGGTGCATTAGAAATATTAAATAATTGTGAATTTAAATATCTAAAAGATTTAAAATTAAATTTCAATAGCACATTAACATCAGAACATTTAACAGAAAAAGAATGTGCTTTATTAGGTTTAAGTATAGCTGCCAACAATCAAAACGGCATATTAATTAAATTCTACAAAAACTACGCTTTAAAATTTGAAGCAACTACAGATGAAATTGCCGAGGCTGTTTCTTGTGCATCACTCCTAGCTTCTAATAACGTATTCTACAGGTTTAGACACTTTACACAAAAGGAAAAGTATACCCAAATACCTGCAAGAATAAGAATGCAGTTGATGATGAAACCAGTTATTTCTAAAGAATTTTTTGAATTGATGAGTTTGGCAATATCTGCAGTAAACGGTTGCGAGATGTGTGTAAATGCCCACGAAGATTCATTAATGAAACTTGGAACAAAGGAAGAAAGAATTTTTGATGCTGTTAGGATTGCATCATTAGTTACTGCAACTGGTAAAATTATATATTAAAAAATAAAGCTGTCTTTAATAAGTCTTATTGCAAATTTCTAACAATAAATAAATTAATAGCAATTTAATTTGCTTTCTAATGTTTAAAATTAGTAATTTAGTAGTAAGGTTAATCACTCTTAAAAGCTTTAACAATCTTTTAAGATTAAATAGGTTTTAATTGTTAATTACAGAGCCGCTTTTAGATAAAAGCGGCTTTGTTTTTTTTAGGAGTTACCAATTAATTTTTATTATTTTGATTGAGAAAAAGGATTTTAAAAAATGATAATAATAAAAAGTTTTGAAGAGTTTGAAAGTCATTTAGGGAACAAAATAGGTGTTTCTGAATGGCATAAGATAGATCAAAATCAAATAAATTTGTTTGCTGATGCTACCTTAGATCACCAATGGATTCATACAAATCCTGATAAAGCTTTAACCGACAGTCCATTTAAAAAAACAATTGCCCATGGTTATTTAACACTTTCACTTATTCCTTTTTTGTGGAAGCAGGTAGTGAGTATTCAAAACTTAAAAATGGAGATTAACTACGGCATAGAGAAATTAAAGTTTGCAGAAGCTGTAACCGTAAATAGCGAAGTAAGATTAATAGTAAAACTGGTTTCTATTATTAATTTAAGAGGCGTAACAAAAGCTAACATTGGAATTACGTTAGAGATAAAAGATCAGAAAAAACCTGCTTTAAACGGCGAGGTGGTTTTCTTATACCATTTTATTTAGTACCCTTTTTGTCTATCGGCGTAAGAAAATACTTTTTGAAGCAATACTGTACTTCTATCACTTACATTTTGTCTAATTTTTAATTCTTCTTTAGCTATTTCTAAAAATAAACCATCCATCGCTTTATTGGTAACATAATCCGCTAAATCAGTATTAATGGGCTTAACTAAAGGCACTTTATTATAAGTAGAGATAACATCTGTCCAGTAACGTGTAGCCCCTACCTTACTTAAACTGTTGTTGATTATAGGTCTAAATTTATCGGCTAGTAAATTACTTGTGGTGCGTTTAAAATATAAAGTTGCCGCATCTTGTTGTCCTAACAGAATATTTGTAACGTCTTGAAAACTCATTTGCTTTATTGCAGCTACAAAAATAGGTTTTGCTTCAATTGCAGCATCTTCTGCGGCTCTGTTTAGACTTAAGATTACATTATCACAAAGAGAGTTTAAACCAATGGACCGTAACGTATTCTCCACCTTTCTAGCCTCGTCTGGAAATAATATTTTAACAGCTAGATTTCCAAAAAAACCATCCTTAACAGATAAACGCTCCGCACTATAATTTGTACCAAACTCTAAGGCTTGTTTTAAGCCTAAGCTCATTTCTGAATTGGTGGGAGTGACAAGGGTTTGATTAATTGCCCCTGCATATTGATTTAATGCATCACAACTACTTAAAATAATAGTGAATGATAATATGATAGTGATGGCGATTCTTTTCATGTAAAGTTTAGTTGAATAATTAAAGCTTAGCTTTTTCTCTACTCTTCTTATACAATTTTACTGCCAGAAGTATTATTACTGCAAAAGCCATTAAACCAAGTAATCCGTAAAGCCAATCTATCGCCGATTTTAAAATAACTGTAAAAACTATGGCAACTAAAAATATGGTGGCTAACTCGTTCCATAACCTTAATTGATTGCCCGTCATCCAAAATTTACCCCTTTTTAATTGATTTATGATTTTTTGACAAATAAAATGATAAACTAATAAGCCAGCTACAAAGGAAAGTTTAACCCACATCCAATCAACTTTTAGAAGCAGCGGATTTAAATAAAGCATATATAAACCAGCGCCAACAGCTAAAACCATAGCAGGTTGTGTAATGATAAACCACAATTTTGACTCCATCACTTCAAATTGCTTTTGAAGAATTAATCTTTCTTGTTCTGGTTTACTATTGGCCTCTGTATGGTAAATGAATAAGCGAACAATATAGAAAAGCCCAGCCATCCAGCTGACAACAAAAATAATATGAATGGCAAGTACGTATTGATACATTTCTTTGATCTTTATAAACGGTAGACAGTACTTTATTTGTGGTAATTTGTAATCAGTAATCTATCTTTTTTTTGTAGCTATTTGTATTCGGTTTCTGTAAGTTATTTATTGTGTTTAATAAATCAGTCTAAAAGTAACCTGGTTACAAACTCCTCAAAACTAGAAGTAAACCAATTAAAACTAATACCTAAACTCCTTCACTACATCAATTGCGTATTTCACATTATCGAAAGGAATATCTGGCATAATACCATGACCTAAATTAAATATAAAGCCTTCTTCATCTCGCATACGCTCAAACAACTTGTGAATGGTTCTTTTGATTACCGATTTATCTGCATATAAAATATGGGGATCTAAATTACCTTGAACCGCAATACCTTTTGGTAAAATTTGTTTAATGTTTTTTAAATCGGCGTTCCAATCTACAGAGATAACATCTGGTTTTGCTTCTGCCATTAGCGGAGCAAAAACAGAACTACCCTTACAAAAAGAAATCACAGGAATATCTTTTCTATTTAATTTAGCAATAATTTCTACGTTATAATTGTGCGAAAACTCTGTGTAATCATCCCAGCTTAAAGCCAAAGCCCAACTGTCAAAAAGTTGAACAGCATTTACACCAGCTGCAATTTGTAAATTCAAATAATCTGCAGTTACCGAAGCGATTTTACTTAATAGTTTATGAGCTAAAATTGGATGATTATGAATAAATAATTTTGTTTTTTTAAAGTCCTTTGATGAACCACCTTCAATCAAATAACTCATTACTGTAAAAGGTGCACCCGCAAAACCAATTAATGGAATAGATCCATTTAAACGTTGCTGAATTACTTTAATGGCATCAGAAACATATTCCAATTTATCTATACAATCAATACGTAAATTATTTATATCAGTTTCATTTCTAACAGGATTAGCAAACTTTGGTCCTACACCCTGGATAAAATCCAAGTCGCCACCCATAGCTTCGCCTGTTACTAAAATATCACAAAATAAAATAGCGGCATCAATTCCTAAAAGATCTACTGGCAGCATGGTAACATCGGCAGCAATTTCTGGAGTTTTACACATCTCTAAAAAAGAATATTTGTTCTTAATCTCCCAGTATTGTGGCATAAAACGACCTGCTTGACGCATCATCCATACCGGTGGGCGTTCTGTTTTTTGAGAAAATGCTGCTCTTAAAAATAAGGAATTGTTCATTTAATTTGTTGTAATTCTTTTTCTATGTTACTTATAATACTTTTGTATTTGGCTGTAAGAGGCAGTTTATCGGCTTGTTTTATCCAAACCATACCATTTACTTTATCTTTTTTTCTTAAACTGATATTGGCTAAATGCATTAAGGCAACACCCAAATCATTAGCTCTTAGACCTAAACTTGCTGCTTGCCCTAATTGATATTCTGCCGAATCGTAATCGAATTGATTTACTGCTATATTCCCCAATAAAAACCGATAATAAGGTTTACGTCTTTTGTTTAAAAATTCGGGGTTTTTTACTGATTGCAAAAGTTCTTTAGCTTGCTCGTAATTTTTTAAACGATATTGTTTTGCAGCCAAAATTATTGGCCCCTCTTTATAATATCCCCAAATTACATACCCGGCTAGTAAAACTGCTAATGCAGCAATCTCGTAAACTTTAAAATATGCAGCTAAAGCCGATACCAAAAGCAACAATACACAAACAATAAAACGAGCCTGATTGGTAAACATTTTTACTTAATGGCCACCGTCGGTAAATTTGTACCCTACACCACGGATAGAATGAAAATAAATTGGATTTTTTTGATCTGGTTCAAAATATTTTCTAAATGTAAGTATGAAATTATCTATGGTACGAGTAGACGGGTAAACATCGTAGTTCCAAACAGTTTCTAAGATTTGCTCACGCGACACCGCTTCGTTCTTACGCTCAATTAAGAGCTTCAAAAGCATAGTTTCCTTTTTAGTTAATGGTACAAGGGTTCCGTCATCATGCTTTAATTCAAAAGAGTTAAAGTAGATGGTTTTATCGCCAATTTTATAAGAATTGATTTCTTTTAAATCATCACCTTTCATGCTGCGTTTAATCAAATTATGCACACGTAAAAGCAACTCTTCTAAATTAAAAGGTTTTGTTAAATAATCATCGGCACCTTTTTTTAAACCTGTTATTCTGTCTTCTGATGTATTTTTGGCAGTCAAAAACATAATGGGTACTTCGCTATTTTCTAAGCGAATAGTTTCTGCAACTTGGAAACCATCAATCTCTGGCACCATTACATCTAAGATGATTAGGTTAAATTTCTCTTCTTTGTAAACTTTAAGTGCTTTCTTACCATCGGTAACGGCTCTTACAAAAAAGCCTTCTAATTCTAGGTTTAATTTGATTGCTTCTAAAAGATGTTCTTCATCCTCCATCAATAATATTCTTTGTTTTACAGACATGTTCTTTTTATTTAATTAAAAGAAACTTCAAAAACCGTTCCTTTTGGTTGATTATTTTTAACTTTTATTTGTGCTTGATGATTATCAAGTACTTGTTTTACAATAAACAACCCTAAACCAGTACCTTTAGTTTTGCGAGTTTCTTCACTGCCTACTCTATAAAATTTATTAAATATCTTAGGTTTCTCTTCATCTGGAATTCCAATACCTAAATCTGCTACTTTAAGGCAAACTTTACCGTTATTTTTTTGAGTAAGACCAATATGAACAGGTACACAATTAGCAGAATATTTAACTGCATTTTCTATTAAATTAGTAATTACAGATGACAAAGCAAATCTATCCGCGGTTAAATAAATATTTGGCTCTATTACTGTAATTAAAGCTTCCTTGCTACATACATGACCCTGTAAACGAGAAGCAATTTTATCTACCAGTTCTGATAAGTTAATTTGTTCTTTTGGGAAGCTGTAAGATTTATTCTCGATTTTAGTAGCTAACAACATGTTCTCAACCAAATCATCTAGTCGTTCTATATCTAATAGAGACTTGCCAATAAAATTTCTCTGTTGTTCTTTATCTAAATCTCTTTTATGGATGGTTTGCAAATACAGTTTGATAGAAGCTAAAGGCGATTTTAACTCGTGAGTTACGGAAAGTAAAAAATTCTTTTGCTGTGTATTAATCCGTTTTTCTTTATTGATGGCTTGATGCAATTTATAAATACCAAAAGTCATTAATGTGATGAATACAAAACCCTCACCAAATACCATTCCACGACGATTTGGTTCTAGCTCGATTAAAATAGTGCCCCACCAAAATAATTGGGCAAACACGTAAAAAACGAGTGCATAAAAAATGGTAATTGGTTTAAACGACATTTAATTGGTTTTAAAAACAATATCTAAACTTTCAAATATAGCTCTTTTTGCAATTTCTAAATCTGTTTTAGTATGTGCAGCTGATACAAATCCTACTTCATAGCCTGACGGACCTAAATATACACCTCTATTTAATAATTCGCGGTGCATGATCTTAAATTTATCCATGCTTTTTGGATGAATAGCTTCTGAAGTTTGTACTTTTTCATCACTGGTAAAGGCAAACCAAAAAATAGACCCTATGGTAAACACTTTGAATTGATAATTTTTTGAGGTTGCAAAACGCTGAATAGCATTGACAAATTCTTCTGTTTTGCCATTTAATTCTTTGTAAAAATTAGGCTTCGAAAGCTCTGTGAGTTGCGCAATACCTGCTGCCATAGCTACCGGATTACCTGATAATGTACCCGCCTGATAAACACCTCCTGATGGGGAAATATTAGACATAATTCCTGCCGAAGCGCCATAAGCACCTACCGGCAAACCGCCTCCAATAATTTTACCATAAGTAATGATGTCTGGTTTAATATCATAATAACCAGCTGCACCTTCAAAACCCACTCTGAAGCCAGAAATTACTTCATCAAAAATAAGTAAAGAGCAATGTTCATCACAAATTTCTCTTAAAAACTGTAAAAACTCTTTTTCTTGCAACAAAAGACCATTATTTGCTGGTATTGGTTCTATAATTACGCAAGCAACGTCACCTTTAAACTGCTCGAACGCGGCTTTAACTGCTTCTTTGTCATTTAAGGAAACAACAACGGTTTCGTCTGCGTAAGCTTTAGGAATTCCAGCAGAAGAGGTTTCGCCAAAGGTAACTAAACCTGAACCTGCTTTTACTAAAAGAGCATCGGTATGGCCATGGTAGCACCCTTCAAACTTGATGATTTTATTCTTTTTAGTTACTCCGCGAGCTAAACGTAAAGCAGACATTACAGCCTCTGTGCCAGAACTGGTAAATCTTATTTGCTCTAAAAATTTATTGTTTTTTATGATAATTTCGGCAAGTTCTGATTCTAATGCAGTGGGAGCGCCAAAGGTTAAACCATTTTGCATCACTTCAATTATCTTTTCCCTGATTTTAGGATTATTATGCCCTAGAATAAGCGGTCCCCAAGAGCAGCAAAAATCTATAAACTCGTTATCGTCTGCATCCCATAAACGGCAACCGTCTCCTTTTTGAATAAATAAAGGCGTACCGTAAACAGACTTGAAAGCTCTAACCGGAGAATTTACTCCGCCCGGAAAATATTTTTTTGCTTTCTCATATAACTCGGCAGATTTTACCCTAGAAATATCTGGTTTCTCGCCATAAGGCACAGCTACTTCTCCTTTAGAGTTGAACATATTTTTTATTGCGTCTAACATCTCTTTTATATCCTCATTTTAGGTGCGTTAACGATGGAAGCGACATCCTTTTTGCTTTCTTACCAAATTGAAAATAGCAAAAAGATATAGCGTACAGCGTGTTAAAACGCCTAAATTCTATTTATTTTTTATATAAAATTAAATCCAATTATTCTCTAAAACCTCTTTAGCGTGGTAGGTTAAAATCACATCGGCTCCGGCCCTTTTAATACCCATTAAAGTTTCTGTAATTGCTCTATTATCTAACCAGCCATTTTGAATGGCCGCTTTAACCATGGCGTACTCGCCGCTAACATTATAGGCTGCAATGGGTAAATCGAAGTTATCTTTCATTAATTTAATAACATCTAGGTAAGCTAAAGCAGGTTTTACCATTAAAAAATCGGCTCCTTCTTGGCTGTCTAAGGCACCTTCTATTAACGCTTCTCGCTGATTGGCTGGGTTCATTTGATAGCTTTTCTTATCACCAAATTTTGGAGTAGAATCTAAAGCATCTCTAAACGGGCCATAAAATGCGCTGGCATATTTTGCCGTGTAAGACATGATAGAAACGTTTGAAAAACCGGCTTGATCTAGCGCTTCACGAATGTACTGTACCCTTCCATCCATCATATCTGAAGGGGCAATAATATCTGCACCAGCTTTGGCCTGTGCTACGGCCATGTTTCCTAAAATGGCCAAAGTTTTATCGTTTACAATTTCACCATTTTCTGCAAAACCATCATGCCCATCAGAACTGTAAGGATCCATAGCTACATCGGTAACAATGCAAGCTTCGGGAAAGTTTTGTTTAACTTCTTTGATAGCTCTTAGGTACAAACCGTTTTCATTCAAACTTTCTGATGCTGTTCTGTCTTTTAAATCTTCTTCTATGTTTGGAAATAAATCGAAAGATCTTAACCCTAATTTAAGACAACTTTCTATCTCTCGCAATAAATGATCTATAGAATATCTAAAAATACCGGGCATACTATTTACCTCTGTTTTTCTATTTACCCCATCAATAATGAACAATGGAAAGATAAAATCTGAAGCATGTAAATGATTCTCCTGAACCATTTCTCTGATGACTTGCGATTTTCTATTTCTACGTGGTCTGTGTAACATTATAATTAGTCTTGTCTCTTGATTCTAAATTCTTGTATCTATTGCCTAAACATCTATTCCAAAAACAACTTCGGCTAAGCCAATTTCATCTGGCGAGGACGGTAAGATATATTTAACACCCATTTCATCAAACTTTTTCCCAGTAGATTTTCCAATAGCAACTACCTGTTGCCCGGGCTCTAGTAAATTATTGGCAAAGTAAGCGTCTACATTAGAAGGACTAGTGAACACCAAAACATTGGCATAGGTTTGGGCAACGTCTTCCTCTAAAATGGTTTCGTAAATGGTTAAATCTATAATTTTTGTATCGGTTGATAACCCTTGTTGAATGGTTTTTAAAGAATCTTTTGCCGATGGAAAAACAATGGTTCGTCCGTTTGCTATGGCTGCAAATTCTTCTGCAACTTCGGTAGTATCGCTACTTTCGCCAACAAAAGAAACAATTTTACCTAATTGCTTCAATGCATCTTCAGAACCTCTGCCAACAACACCAAACTTAATTTCTTTAGAAAGTGTTGGGTTTAACTTAAAGAAATACTCTATACCATTTTTACTGCTAAAGAAAATCCAATCTACTTGTTTAAATATATAAGAATCTAGTTTATGAATAGTAGGAACAGTTCTAATTAAAGACCTCGCCTCCACTTCTATTTGATGTTTAACTAAAGATTTTCTAAAATAACTATGTTCGCTTAACTCTCTAGTAATAAATACTTTTTGAGGTAATTTTCTATTGGCAATATCAAATTTTGAAACAATTGTTTCTGCTAAACCATCAGAAAATGATGATGTTAAATACAATCGGTCTGGAAACTCGTCTTGATCTTTAGATTTGGTGGTCCAAACATGATAAACTCCATCTTCTTTTTTACAATAGCAGCCTAAAGGCATGTGGCATCCGCCGTCAAATAAGTTTAATACCTTTCTTTCTATCGCTATTTCATCGGCCACAGCCTTGTTATTTAATTGCTGTAAAACATCAAATAATTGTGTATTGGTTTCTCTAATTTGAATGGCTAAAACACCTTGTGATGGCGCTGGAACAAGTTCGGCAGTTGGTTCAATTTCTTCGATATAAAATTCTGATAAATCTAATTTTAACCTATTTAACCCTGCTTTAGCCATAATAATGGCGTCGTAATTTTCGTCCCTTAATTTTTGAACGCGAGTAGGAACGTTACCTCTTAAATTCTCGAATTCTATATCTGGACGTATCGCTAATAACTGCGATTGTCTTCTATTGGAAGATGTGCCTACAGTGCCGTTATGCTTAACTGATAGTTTCTTTGTAGTATCTACACAATCTTTTAAAATTAGAATCACATCTGATGGATCTTCTCTTTCAGAAACTGCTGCTATGATTAAACCATCGGGGTGTTTGGTGGGTAAATCCTTGTGTGAATGAACGGCTAAATCTATTGAGCCATCTAACAAATGCTCTTCTAGCTCTTTGGTAAAAAACCCTTTTCCCTCTAGCTTGTCTAAACGGAGGTTAAGGATGCTATCGCCCTGTGTTTTAATAATTTTAAGCTCGGCATCTACACCAATATTTGCCAAACTATCTTTCACAAAATTTGCTTGCCATAAAGCTAAATCACTACCACGTGTACCAATTATAATTGTTTTTTCCAATGCTTAAACAGTTAATTAACAAAAATAAGTTTTAAAGGGAAATTTTAAGAAAGATTTTTGTTTTATGGCAGAGCGCACACAAAAATTGAGAATTTTACTCGTTATTAACCAATATTTCTTTGGCCATTACCATGGGAACGCTAATGTACTTTTTCTCCATGTAACTCATCACCTTTTCTAACACTGCTCTAGATTGTTCGTCTAAACCATTAATTTCGTTCACAAAAACAGATGTTAAAGCTCTTTCTTTAATGTCTTTAATTTTTTGAGGCACTTCTTGCATTGCAATTTCTACCCTGCGTTGCTTTAAAATTGGCCTAAATTCTTTAATATTTTGTTCAATAATGGCCTCGCCATTAATTAATTCTTGGTAGCGCTCTTGTAAATTTTTATCGGCAATGTCTTTTAAAGAACTCACCTCTATGTATTCTACTTTGTTATTTTCTAAAACATCTGAAGCAACATCATTTGGGACTGCTAAATCTACAATCACCTTTAAATTGGTTTCGCCGTTTAAAAGTTTCTGATAAAGTTTATTGGTTAGGATAGGTTCGGATGCGCTTGTACAAGTAATAATTACATCAAATCCTTCATTAAAATTCTCTAAATCTGAAAGCTGGTAAGCTTGGCCACCTAACTCTGTTGCTAAGCTTTGAGCCTTACTTAAGGTTCTATTAAAAACAGCAAAATTAGTATAAGTATGTTTTTTTAGATATTTGGTGATATTCTGATTGGTTTCTCCGGCTCCGATAATCAAAATCCTAGAATTAGAACACATTTTAAGTTCTTTTAATCGGCGATAAGCCAAAGAAACTATCGAAATTGGATTCTTAGAAATGTTAGTATAAGTATAAACTTCTTTAGCCGTTTTAACTACGCGGTTCATAATCATGCGTAAATAATCTCCAGTAAAACCTTTTAAGCGGCAATCTTCATAGGCTTTTCTAACCTGAGCTAAAATTTCTTTCTCGCCCACAACCAAGCTTTCTAAAGAACTAGAAACACGCATTAAATGATTTAAAGCATCTTCTTTCTCGTAAACGCTACAGTTTTCTATTACCTTATTTAAAATGTCTTTTGATAATTCTTCGCAGTGGAAAGCCTGTAAAAAAGATTTTGCAAACTTTTTATCTAGCGTTTGTTCTGCTGTAAATACAAACTCTATCCTATTGCAGGTAGATAAATAAAATATTTCTGGAATATCGAATTTAGTTTTTAAAAGCTCTAAACGACTATCTATAGCCTCGTTACATAAAAATAAACATCCCAATTCTTTCAAATCAATTTGTTTGTGTGTAAATGCTATAACTTTTAAAAATTTCAAACTATATGGTAATTAACTATAGTGCAAAAGTAAAATAGCAATAGCGTACCTGTGTCAAGTATTTGTCAATCTAAATTATTTAGAAGGGATATAAATAAGCGTCTTTACTGTAAATTTACACTTCTTTAATTTAAGAAGCTTGTTTAGATTTTCTGTAGATTATTTCTTAGTCATTAAAATATTTTAACTAATCAGATATAATTATTTGGGCGTTTAAACAGGCTTGACGCTCATACTGCACAAGGCCTTAATCACAAAGGCAGGTATCCGCTAAAATCCTTAACGCAAAAAAAATCAATCTCAGATTATTAATTTCTGTGTGTATTCATTAATAGTAACGCATTGGTTAAAGTAGCTAATAAGCCAATTACCATTGCGCCAAAAATACGTTCCATGTAATCAAAAGTTAATTTATCACTAAAAAAAGTAATAAAAATAAAACTTGCCGATGCCGCAATTAAACCACCTACAGCTGTTATTTTAAAGCCCTCAAAAATTCCTTCAAAAAAGTTAAGCGAACCGCCTTTTTCGGTTCTAAATCCCCTTATGCCAAAATACAATCCTAAAAAAGGGATTAAAATAGAAGAATATTCTATCCAGCTGTTTTCATTTGCTTCTAAATTTTGGGGGTTGTATCCAAAAGACTGCATTAAAATAATCCAAGCAACAGATACTACCCCAATTATTATTCCTGATAAAATAGCATTTCTCATGTTCATTAATTTTGTGGTTTACAATAAATTAAATTTACTCACATTAAACATGCCATCTCTACTTTTGCATTGTTATATTTGCAGCAATAGCACATGAATATAAAAGAAATTTTAGAAAAATATAAAACCGATGAACGCATATTAGCTTTAACAAAAGCTACTGTTTCTAAAACAGCTAGAGTTCAGCTTAAAGGTCTTATTGGTTCTTTAGACGCCTTTGTGGCATCTGCATGTTATTTATTAAACCATAAAAATATGGTTTTTATTTTGCCCGACAGAGAGGAAGCTAACTATTTTCAGGCAGATTTAGAAAGTTTAACTCAAAAAGAAGTTTTAATTTTCCCTTCGTCGTACCGTAAACCATTCGATTTTACCCAAACAGATTCTGCAAATGTTTTAATGCGGGCAGAAGTTTTGAACGAGCTTAACCACACTGCCGAGTTTGGAAATTTAATTGTTACCTACCCAGAAGCTTTAGCAGAAAAGGTAATTGACAACGACGCTCTAATAAAAAATACGCTAGAAATATCTATTAACAATAAATTAAGTATAGAATTTATTAATGAGTTTTTAATAGATTATGATTTTGAGCGAACCGATTTTGTTTACGAACCTGGACAATTTTCTGTTCGTGGTGGTATTGTAGATATTTTCTCTTTCTCGCATGAATTACCATACCGGGTAGAGTTTTTTGGTGATCATATAGAAAGCATCAGAACTTTTGAAATAGAAAGTCAACTTTCTGTAGAACTAGTAAAATCTATTACCATAGTTCCTAATGTGCAGGCCAAGTTTCTCACCGAAAGCAATATTTCTTTTTTAGAATTTATTGATAAAGACACCATGGTTTGGTTTAAAGATGTGGTGTTTACACTCGATACCATTAAAACAGGCTATAAAAAATCGGTAGAGCTTTGGAAAGCCTTAAGCGCCGAGCAAAAAAAGCAAAACCCAGATTGGATAGACCCTAAATTTGCTTTTAGCGATGATAAAATGCTTGCCGACTTATTAAACGATTTTCCAGTAGTAGAATTTGGAAAGCAGTTTTTTTACCATGCAACAGAAATTATCCAATTTGATGCAAGGCCACAACCATCGTTTAACAAAGACTTTAATTTGTTGATGCACAACATCAAACAAAATGAAGAACAAAAAATAGAGAATTATATTTTAACAGATTCGGCAAAGCAACAAGAGCGTTTATTTGCCATTTTTGATGACATCAATAAAAAAATAACCTTTAACCCTATTAATATTTCTATCCGGGAGGGGTTTATAGATCATACTCAAAAAATTGCCTGCTACACAGATCATCAAATATTTGATAGATTCTATAAATACAAACAGAAAAGAGGTTATAGCAAATCGCAATCTATCACTTTAAAAGAGCTTAGAGATTTAAAACCCGGCGATTACATTACCCACATAGACCACGGCATCGGAAAATATGCTGGTTTAGAAAAAATAGAAGTAAACGATAAGGTGCAGGAAATGATTAGGCTAATTTACGCCGATAATGATTTGCTGTATGTGAACATCAACTCGCTAAACCGCATTTCTAAATATGCAGGTAAAGATGGTCACGAGCCCCGAATGAATAAATTGGGTACCGATACTTGGGATAAACTAAAGAAAACAACAAAAAAAAAAGTTAAAGATATTGCCCGCGATTTGATTAAACTGTACGCCCTGCGAAAAACGCAAGAAGGCATGGCGTTTTCTCCCGATACCTACTTACAAAACGAATTGGAAGCTTCTTTTATTTATGAAGATACGCCAGACCAAGAGAAGGCTACAGCCGATGTGAAAAAGGATATGGAATCGCCACACCCAATGGATAGGTTAGTTTGTGGAGATGTAGGTTTTGGTAAAACCGAGATTGCTATTAGAGCCGCATTTAAAGCCGCAACAGATGGGAAACAAGTTGCTATTTTAGTGCCTACCACCATTTTGGCCATGCAGCATTACAAAACTTTTAACGAGCGATTGGCCGAATTTCCTGTCCGTATAGATTATATCAATCGTTTTAAATCTACCAAACAAGTAAAAGAGACTTTAGAAGCTTTAAAAGCTGGCAAAGTAGATATTATCATTGGTACGCATAAACTGGTAAGTAAAGACGTAAAATTTAAAGATTTAGGCTTACTGATTATTGATGAAGAACAAAAATTTGGCGTAACGGTAAAGGAAAAATTGAAGCAATTTAGAGCCAATGTAGATACGTTGACTTTAACGGCAACACCTATTCCACGTACCTTACATTTCTCTTTAATGGGTGCTCGCGATTTGTCTATCATGCAAACGCCGCCACCAAACAGACAAGCGGTACAAACCGAATTACATGTTTTTAACGAGTCTTTAATTAAGGAAGCCGTTGAGTATGAATTAGACCGCGACGGACAGGTTTTCTTTATTCATAACCGTGTAGCAGATTTACGCCAAATAGGTGGCTTAATACAAAAGTTAGTTCCTAAAGCTAAAATAGCTATTGCACATGGGCAGTTAGAAGGCGATAAATTGGAAGATATTATGCTCGATTTTATTGACGGCAAGTATGACGTTTTAGTAGCCACAACAATTATTGAAGCTGGTTTAGATGTGCCTAATGCCAATACAATGTTGATTAACCATGCACACATGTTTGGGTTAAGCGATTTACACCAAATGCGAGGCCGAGTAGGGCGTTCTAATAAAAAAGCATTTTGTTATTTGCTAAGTCCGCCTTTATCTACTTTAACTTCCGAAGCTAGAAAAAGATTAAGTGCCATTGAAGAATTTTCTGATTTGGGCAGTGGATTTAACGTGGCTATGCGAGATTTAGACATCCGCGGAAGCGGAAACTTATTAGGAGCCGAGCAAAGCGGTTTTATTGCCGAGATTGGTTTTGATATGTACCATAAAATTTTGGACGAAGCCATACAAGAGCTTAAAGAAGATGAATTTAAAGGTTTATTTAGCGATGAAAAACCTAGACCGTTTGTACGCTTTACACAGATAGATACGGATATGGAATTGATGATTCCGGATGAGTATGTGACCAATATCCAAGAGCGTTATAATTTATATACCGAGCTTTCTAAAATAGATGATCAAACGCAATTAGATGCTTTTGCCAAAGAACTGCATGACCGTTTTGGCCCGGTTCCTCGCCAAGTAAGAGATTTATTGAGAACCGTTGAGCTACAATGGATTGGTAAAGAAATTGGTTTAGAAAAAATTAGCTGGAAAAAGGGTGTTTTACGAGGCTACTTTATCTCTGATAAACAATCCAAATATTTCGAAACTGATGCTTTTGGACGCATACTGGCTTTTGCACAACAAAACCCAAGAAACGTAAACCTGAAAGAAGTAAAAAATACTTTACGTATCGCTATTGAAGGTATCAGAACTATTGACGATGCTATTTTTGCGCTAGAGCAAATGCGGGATCCGGTGATGTTGTAGTTGAGATTTAAGCTTATATCCTATTCATCGGTCTGTGTCCTATTAGACCGGAATTATTTCCAAGTGTTTTGTGAGAATACAGAACACTCATGAGCGTGTTAATTCCTCTTTGTTAATTGACAAATGAATTTGATACATTTTTTCATGAACAAATAAAACCAACATAAAGCCCAATGAAAGAACGTAAAATGCAAATGGTGGTCCGTAAGATAAAATGGATGAAGAAGACCGAATGGATGTTCAATTTTGGTTAAAGCAGCCTGCAATAAACAAGATAGCTTAAGTTACTAGATTAAAATATGAATATTATACTTGGCTTTTAGGAGAGTACCCAAAGCAAATGCAAAAGGTTGTTAAGCGTCGAAAATTATGATATTGAACTAGATTTTATAGATTTTGTTGAGCTTCTAAACCAGCATGAGTTTAAATATATGGTTATTGGTGCTTATGTTTTATCTTTTCAGGGAGGCCAAAACATAGAGGAGATCTAGATATTTAGGTTAAACCCATAGGATTAACGCTACAAATATGGTTGATGTAATTAATGATTTTGGTTTTGGAGCATTAGTTTTAAAATAAAACAATTTTTTACTGGAAAACTATGTTACTCAACTTGGCTAGCCACCTTTAAGAATCTATATACTAAACTCTGTTTCAGAGTAGATTTTGATACTGCTTATTTAGAAAAAGTAGAAACAGAAGTAGATGATTAGAAAATTAAATTTATTAGTATAAACGATTTCATTAAAAACAAAAAGGCTACCGGTAGAGCAAAAGATTTAGGTGATATTGAAAGCCAGAGAAAAATTATAAAAAAAAAAGAATAAGTTCATTAATCACTCAGTATGTTTACTCTCAAACAGAAATTATTAATTGTTGTTCGCTGCAAAACTAGACCACAGATAAGAAGGGCTTAAAACGATGTTTCAACAAAAACTATCAAGCATTTAAAAAGCTTTTACTAATTTAGAATTTTTCCATTACCTAAATTATACATGAGTACTATTACAAGAAAGCAAAAAGAGAAAGAAAATAGGCGGGATGATATTTTAAAAGCTGCAGAAAAAGTAATGCAAGCAAATGGTTTGCATGGGCTAAGTATTGATTTAATTGCAACGGAAACACAATTAGCCAAAGGAACAATCTATTTATACTTTAAAAGCAAGGAGGAAATTTTAAGCATTTTAAGTGTAAAATCTAGGAATAAGTTATACAACGAATTTTTAAAAGTTAATAAATCTGACAATAGTCCTTTAGAAAAACTTAAGCTAATTTCTAAAACAAATTATCTTTTTTACAAAAAATATCCACTTTACCACGATTTAGTTTCGCTATACGAAGCAAGCACTTCCCTCATCGAATCAGAAGAAATGTATGTTTCTAGCGACAAAATATCTAAACTAGTTTTAGGTATAGCGCATGAAGCACAAAATAATGGAACGCTTAATCCAAATTTAAATCCTTTACATATAACCATGATATTATGGGGAATTAGTGTAGGTGTAGTGCAGTTAATTAAAGTTAAAGGTCTCATTATTAAAGAAAAAATGGAGATTGAGGAACAAGAACTTTTAAATACCTTTCTTAACTTTTTAGACAACGGATTGAAAAAATAAATTTTTTCAAAAAAAATGAACGTAATTCATAAAATGAATTATATTTGTCTAAGTTTTTTAATTAAAAGTTAGACAATATAAAACATGAAAAAAAAATTACCACTTAAAATACCGATTCTCTTTTTAGGTATTTTTCTTTTGTTGAGGCAAGGAGCTAATGCACAAAACCAAAACGTTTTAAGCTTAGAGCAAGCTGTTAATTTGGGTTTAGCACACAGCAAACAATTGCTTTTGGATAGTATTAATGTACAAATTGCAGACAGTAAAATTGCACAAAACAAAAATACGGCTTTGCCTCAGTTAAGTGCTAACCTAAGTTACATACGCATTAGCGATAACATTACTCCTTTTCAGGTTGCTTTACCTACTGGCAACATTGTTTTAAATCCTCAAATTTTAAATCAGTCTTATAATAGTTTGCAAGCAAGACAATTAATTTGGGCAGGTGGAAAAGTTAAATATGCTAACCAGTTATTAAATTTTGATAAGCAAGCCATCGCTTTTGATAGCGAAAAAAATAAAGTAGAAGTTGCTTACACCATATCATCGCTTTGGTATGGATTATATACGATTAAGCAATCGAAAAAAATAGTGAATGCTAATATAGAATTGTTAAGAAATCAGAGAAAAGATGCCAATAACTTTGTTAATCAAGGTATTATTTTAGAGAACGAGGTTTTAAAAATTGATTTAGCAATTACCGGCTTAGAAACTAATTTATCGGAATTAGAAAATACTATGGCTCAGCTCCATTTTAATTTAGCGGTTCTCACAGGATTAGATATTAATCAAGGTTTAGATATTTCTGAAACTTTACAAGCATCAGCGCAAGCGGAAAATAATATGAACCCCTATTTAGAAAAAGCTTTAGCAAACCGAGCGGAACTGAAAGGATTATCGTTAAGAAAAGAACAAGCTGGCACCAGTTTAAAATTAGCCAAAGGCGATTTTTTACCCACTTTAAGTGCTGGCGCAAACTATAACTACGACCAGCCTAATCAAAGGCTTTTTCCTAATCAACCTGTTTTCACAGGCACTTGGGATTTAGGCGTGTTTTTGAACTGGAATATTTCTAGTTTATATACCAATAAAGACAAAATTAAAGAAAGTAAACTTTCTTTAGATAGGGTTAACACAGTTATAGAGCAGGCTAAAGAAGGCATTCAAATAGAAGTAAACACAGATTATAACAATTATTTACAAGCTAAAAACAAAATTAAGTTAGTCCAAAAATCTATAGCCCAGGCTACAGAAAACTTTAGAGTAGAAGAAAACAAGTTTAAAGCAAATACTACCACATCAACAGATTATTTAATGGCTAACACCCAACTTTTACAAGCCAAATTAAATTTAGTATCGGCACAAGCCAATGCAGAATTAGCTTTTAAAAAATTATTAAAATCAATTAATCAGAGATAAAAATTTAACACAAAAGAGATGAAAAAATTATATTACATTTTATTTGCAGCAAGTACAATATTGGCTAGTTGCAACGGAAGAGAAACTACAGATAATGCTCAGATAGAAGCAAACATTAGTCCGGTAATTCCTAAAGTGAATAGTACTGTAGAACGAGTATTGGTAAATGATAACCAAGTTGTAAAAGAGGGCGATATTTTAATTGTATTAGACGATGCCAATTATAAAATTGCAGTGCAACAAGCAGAAATTTCTTTGGCTTTAGCAAAACAAAATGTGAGCCTTTCTCAAAGTAATAAAAACACTGCAAACTCGAGTGTAAACACTGTACAAGCAGGAACCATTTCTGCAAATGCAGCAGTAGAAGCCGCAAAAGTGAGATTAGATGTTGCCATTAAAAATTTCCAAAGATTTAAAAATTTATTAGCTCAAAAATCAGCTACACAACAACAATTTGATGGAATTAAAGCAGAAAAAGAAGCCTCCGAAGCTCAAATAAAAATGGCACAAGCACAAGTAGAAGCGGCTAAATATCAAGTAGCTTCTACAAAATCTAGTGTACAAACCTCGGACAATGGAGTAAGCTTAGCAGAACTTTCTGTAAAACAAGCCGAGAACAATTTAGAAGCAGCAAAATTGCAACTTTCTTACTGTACCATTAAAGCGCCTTGTAACGGTGTGGTTTCTAAAAAGAATGTACAAAAGGGGCAAGTTGTTGCTCTTGGGCAGCCTTTAATGGCCATTGCAAATAATGAAAATGCGTGGATTGTCGCCAATTTTAAAGAAACGCAGGTTTCAGAAATGAAAGTTGGACAAGAAGTTGAGATTGAAATAGATGCTTACAGTGGCAAAGAATTTACTGGAAAAGTAGAATCGATATCTCAAGCTACAGGTTCTAAGTTTTCTCTTTTACCAGCAGATAATGCCACAGGTAATTTTGTTAAAGTTACCCAAAGAATTCCTGTTAAGATTAATTTCACTGATAAAAGCACCAAAGAATACCCGTTAAGAGCAGGAATGAGTTTAGCTGTTACTGTTAAAATTAAATAGTATGGAAATGACCTTACAACAACCAACCTACGAGGTTGGTTTCAAAAAATGGTTAATTACTATTACTGTTATTACCTGCGCTATTATGGAGTTGATAGATACGTCTATAGTAAACGTGGCCACCAGACAAATTGCGGGTAATTTAGGAGCAACAATTGAAGAAACCGCTTGGGTAATATCTTCTTATGCCATATCAAATATTATTATTATTCCTTTATCAGGATTTTTGAGCAATATTTTTGGAAGGAAGGTTTATTTTACATCATCTGTTGTACTTTTTACAGTCGCTTCTTTTTTATGTGGAGCTTCTGAATCTATAGAAATGCTTATTTTTTGGCGATTTGTACAAGGAATTGGAGGTGGTGCTTTGCTAGCAACAGCACAAACTATTTTGGTAGAAACTTTTCCGCCAGAGGAAATAGATAAAGCAAACGGAATATTTGGAGCAGGTATAGTTATGGGGCCAACTCTTGGACCTGTTTTAGGCGGATATTTAACTGATAATTTTTCTTGGGGATGGATTTTTTATGTGAATATTCCGATTGGAATTATTGCAACTTTTTTATCCTGGAAATACATAAAAGGAGCAAAAATGCCTACTGTTGGTAAGGTGGATTATTTGGGTATCGTATTTTTAATTTTGGGTATTGGTGGTTTGCAATTAGTTTTAGAAGAAGGCGAACGTAAAGATTGGTTTACGAGTAATTTTATATTAATTTCCTCTATTATAGCTGTTTTAGGCATAATAGCTTTTATTATCAGAGAATTAAAGGCAAAAAATCCTGTGGTTGATTTAAGAGTTTTAAAAAATAGGAATGTAATTATTGGGGCAGCATTAAGTTTAGCTTTTGGCATGGCCATCTACGTTTCTGTGTTTTTGTATCCCGTATTTGTGCAGGCTTTTTTAGGCTGGAATGCCACAAGAACTGGATTATTGATATTACCAAGTTCGTTTTTAACTGGTATTTTAATGGGTGTAAGTGCTACACTTTTGCAAAAAGGAGTAAGTCCTAAGATTTTAGTAATTATTGGTTTTTCGTCTGTAATTGCCTACGAGTTTATAACCTATTTTTTGGCAACACCAACGTCTGGCGAATGGGATTGGTTTTGGCCGCAAATGATACGCGGATTTGGATTTGGATTTATTTTCGTTCCTGTTGCAGGTTTGATGTTATCTGGTTTAAGAGGCAACGATTTGGCTCAAGCCTCTGGTTTGTCAAATATGCTCCGCTTATTGGGTGGAGCAATTGGAATAGCAGTTACAAATACTTTTGTTACTAGGCGATTTGCTGTTCACCGTAGCGATTTAATTGAAAATGTTTCTATGTATAACCCAGAGTCAAACGAACGTTTCTTTGGTTTGTTAAGATTTTTTCAAAGTCAAGGTAAATCATTACAAGAAGCACAACAAATGGCAGCGGGAGCTATGGAAGGGGCTGTTTCTACTCAAGCTGCTATCATAAGTTATGCGGAAGGATTTTTATTAATTGGAATCATCTGTTTAGCGGTTTTACCGCTTGTATTTTTTGCTAAAATTAAAAAAGGAGAAATTGTAGACGTTAGTGGGGCTCATTAATCTTAAAATAAAAAAACATGAATAATTCAACAACAATTAGTATCGAAACGCTCGATTTTTTAACACAAATTGAAACAAACAATAACAAACCTTGGTTTGATGCAAACAAAAAATTATGGGAAAAGGCAAAAGAAAACCAAACTCAATTTATGGATGCTTTGCAAACCGAGCTAAAGAAATTGGACGACATTGTAATTAAAGAACCAAAAAAATATGTGAGCAGAATTAATAGAGACATTAGGTTTTCTAAAGATAAAAGCCCCTATAAAGACAATATATCTTCTTTGATTGCTAGAGATAGCGAAGACAAAAAATGTAAGTTTTATATTCACATTTCGCCTGTGGAGACATTTATCATGAGTGGGTTGTATCAGCCCGAAGCGCATATTTTAACAAACGTTAGGCAAGAGATAGATTATAATGGTTCGGATTTACATCAAATCATCAATGATGAAAGCTTTAAAAACTTTTTTAAAGAAATTATAGGTGAAACTTTAATTAGGCCGCCGAAAGGCTATGATGAAAACCATCCTGATATTAAACTTTTAAAATTGAAGCAATATTTGGTTAAAAGGAATTTTGATAATAAAACGGTTCTTTCAGAAAGTTTTATCCCAGAGTTAGCTGAAACTTTTAATGCAGCACTACCTTTTTTGAGATTTTTAGACCAAACCTTAATCTAATCCATTAAGAAAAACAGCACAAAAAGGATGATTAAAACAGAAAATTTTGAAAAAATTGAAATTACAGCTTCGGCTGAATTGCGTGAATGGCTATTCAAAAACCATGAGCAAAAAGAAAGTGTTTGGGTAGTTACCTACAAAAAAGGAATTATAGAAAAATATGTTTCTGTTCAAGAAGTTTTAGATCAATTGTTATGCTTTGGCTGGATTGACGGGATAAGACGAAAACTAGATGAAGAGCGAACGATGCAATTAATTTCCCCAAGAAAAGTAGAACATTGGGCGCAAACTTATAAGGTAAGATTTGCCAAATTAGAAAAAGAAGGCTTGGTGCATCAATCTGGATTAGATTCTGTCATTGCTTCTATACAAAGTGGATTGTGGGATTTTATGGATGATGTTGACAATTTAATTATACCTATAGATTTACTTACTGCTTTAAACAAAAATCCATCAGCTTTTACCTATTTTGAAGCTTTATCTCCATCAAACAAAAGGTTTGTGTTAAGATATATTAAACTAGCCAAGACTAAAGAAACACGTCAGAAAAGAATATTTCAAACTGTTACTTTAGCTGCTCAAAACAAAAAAATACCAGGGTTGTAGAAATATATATTTTTTAAAAAGATGTATTAAATCTTTATTTTAAAAAACTTTAAATCAGTTTTTTAAATTCACCAATAGGTACTAATTAAAATGAAATCATTAAGTTTGAATATGTCTTCATATAAATTAGATAGAACCAAATTTAAAGCCCAAACTGCAGAGGAAGCTGCAGACCATGCTACTTATTACCAATCTTTAACTTGGCAAGAGCGATTGAAGATTGCAAATTACCTCAATAGCATAGCTTATAATTACCCAGAAAATAACCCACCAAGATTAGATAGAACAAAATTTAAAGCAAGAGCTAGGGATTAATATGAGCAATATTTTTAACCCAGATTTCAGAGATTTTATTGAGGCACTTAACAATGCTAAAGTTAACTACATTTTGGTAGGCGGGTTTTCGGTAATTCTACATGGTTACTCCAGAACTACAGGTGATATGGATATTTGGGTAGAAAGAAGCGCCATAAATTATGAAAAAATTAAAACAGCATTTATAAATTTTGGAATGCCTGTTTTCGATATGACTGAATCTAACTTTTTGAATCATTCTAATTGGGATGTTTTTACTTTTGGTGTTCCTCCATCTGCAATTGATGTTATGGTAAAATTAAAAGGTTTAAATTTTAAAGATTGTTATCCTAATGCTATTGACTTTGAAGACGATGGGCTTGTAATTAAGTGTATTCATTTTGACGATTTAATAAAAGCAAAAAATGCAACTCTTCGCTCTAAAGATTTAGACGATATAGAAAACTTAACCAAAAACAAATAATTTAAGAACCTATTTACTAATTTATTTTCTTCATACTCCTACCTATTTTACCTTTTATTTTAACCTTAAATTTTTAAAATCTTAGCCATTTTGTTTTCTTTGCAACATGCTAATGAAAAAATTGCTTGTCTACTTATTGTTTTTGCTTTTATTATTCACTGTAAAAACAAGTACTGCGCAAGTAGAACGTACGGATAGTTTAGCGGTTTATGAGATTAAACCTAAGAAAAACCCCTTCCCTACAAGGCCTTCTATTTTCTTTATTTACAAAAGAATTATTCCAATTAGCAATGCAAATACAAAATACAACTACTGGAAAAATAACCTCAGTTTTGGCATCAATTTAAACCAAGCTGCTTTTAGCCAAAATTGGAGTGCAGGTGGTGTAAATTCTATTGCTTTAGGTTCTGTATTAAATTATAAATCGGAGTATAATAAAGATGGCAAAAACTTTACGTCTGAAGTAATTTTACAATACGGTAAAGTAAAAAACGAAGGTTCTTTAGAGCGTAAAACAAACGATAGAATCTTTTTTGATAACAAAGGTGCATTGCCCATATCTAAAAGCTGGAGTTTTTTTGGTTCAGTTAGTTTCGAGTCGCAGTTTGATTTAGGCTATACTTATGGCAAAGATGCACAAGGTAATGAGACCAGAAAACTAATCTCTAAATTTATGGCCCCGGGTTATTTAACAGAATCTGTGGGTTTTGAATATAAACCCGTAAAGTATTTTAGTGTGCGTTTGGGAACAGGTACAGCCCGACAAACTTTTTTATTAGATACCACGCTATATATTAACAATCCTAAAAATTATGGAGTTGTAGCAGGTAAAAGGTTTAGAAACGAGCTTGCTTTTCAAGGCGTTGCAAATTTTGATAAAGACATTATGCCAAATTTAAACCTAAAATCTAGGTATTTACTGTTTGCTAATTACGAGAAACTAACCGGCATAGACCAACGTTTAGACGTGACGGTAACCGCAAAAGTCAACAAATTAATTAATGTTACTGTTGCTGCTACGGGTTTGTACGACGATGATTTTAGTAATAAAATTCAATACATGCAGGGTTTTACTTTAGGTATAGTTTTTAAGACTAGGTAGCATATATTTTGAATTAATGATTTTGAACATTATTTAATACTTACTATATTGTATAAAATTTTTGAGATGAAAAACACAGAACTTAAAAGTAAACTCCTTAAAGAAATCACAAAATCAGAAGACTACCAAATATTAGAGGAGGTTTATAAGCTTTTAAAACTTGGAAACGATGATTTTAAAACCTTTAATCTATCTCAAGAACAAAAAGAAGATATTTTATTTTCACAAAAACAAATTAAAGACGGAGATTTTCTAACAGAAGAGGCAGCTAATAATGATATTGAAAAGTGGTTAGAAAAATAATTTGGTCAGCAAATGCTCAATCAAACAGAAAAGAAATATTGAGTTATTGGATCAAAAGAAATAAATCAAACACTTACAGTAAAAAACTCAACAATTTATTTCTAGAATCTCTTTCTATTTTAAAGAAATACCCACAAATTGGAATGCTGACCTCAATTTCTAATGTTAGAATTAAAATTGTTAAAGATTATTTCTTAATCTATGAATTTAATGAGTCAGAATTATTTATTCTAGCAATTTGGAATACAAAACAAGATCCAAAGTCACAAAATATAAAGCCTTTATAATTCCTTCACAAAATCTTTCATGGCTTGTCCGGGGTTTGCAGTTCGCATAAAGTTTTCGCCAATTAAAAACCCATTGTAGCCCACTTTTTTTAGAAGCTTTATGGTTTCTGGATTACTAATTGCACTTTCAGAAATTTTAAGAAAATCTGTCGGGATAATTTCTGCCAAAGCAATAGAAGTATCAATACTTACCGTAAAATCTTTTAAATTTCTATTATTTACACCAATAACATCTAAAAAAGGATTAAGGGTACCGTCTAATTCTTCCCGGCTGTGAACTTCTAAAAGCGTACTTAAGCCTAAAGATTTAGCCAGTTTAGCAAAGCTCAAAATTTCTTGCGGCGTTAAACAAGCAGCAATTAGTAAAATAATATCGGCACCTAAGGCTTTTGCCTCAATAATTTGATACTCATCTACCATAAAATCTTTCCTCAAAACAGGAATCTCATTTACTTTTCTTGCAGCTAATAAATCATCGTCATGACCCATAAAAAAATCACGATCTGTCAAAACAGATAAGGCCGAAGCACCAGCAGTAGCATATCCTGTAGTTACTTCTTCTACCGAAACCTGATTGTTAATAATCCCTTTTGAAGGCGATTTTCTTTTAAATTCTGCAATAATTCCGGTTTTAGATGGGTCTAGCAAAAAGTCTTTTAAAGAAAATGTTTCCCTTCCAAAATATAAAGCTTGTTCTAATTCTTTAACACTTGTTTTGGCTTTCGCCGATGCTACTTCCTCTCTTTTACGAGCAACTATTTGATCTAAAATGTTCATTTTTTATAAGCTAAAGGCTTAAAGCGGAATGCGAAATGCAAACCGATTAGTCGTTTAAATATTTTGCTTTTGGCTTTAAGCTTTAAGCTTTTGACCTAAAAGCCAGTTTTTAATCATTTCTTTACCGTACTCGGTTAATACCGATTCTGGGTGAAACTGCACTCCCCTAACGTCTAAGGTCTGATGACGCAAAGACATCATTACTCCTTTTTCATCCTCGGCAGTAATGATTAATTCTTTAGGTAAACTCTCTGATTTTACCGCCCAAGAATGGTATCTACCTACTGCAAACCGATGGGGTAAATCTTTAAAAAGAACTTCGTTACTGTCTAAAATGTTAATTTGTGTAGCTGTACCATGTACAGGTTTTTCTAAATTATACAACTCGCCACCAAAAACTTCGGCAATGGCTTGCTGACCTAAACAAACACCTAAAATACTTTTAGTGGCGGCATATTTTTCTATCACCGCTAATAACAAACCCGCTTCTGAAGGAATACCCGGCCCTGGAGAAAGTAAAATTTTATCAAATTGTTCTACCTCTTCTAATTTAAATTTATCATTACGCCACACGGTTGCATCTAACCCTAATTGATTAAGTAAATGCACCAAATTGTAGGTAAACGAGTCGTAATTATCTATAACTAATATGTTCATTTTTTTATTTGCTAAAGGCTTAAAGCATAAAGCTAAAAGCAAAAAAGTATTTTTGTTGAGCCTTAGGCTTTTCGCCTACGGCTTTAAGCTTAATTTAAATCTCCTGTGCTTGTTTAATTGCATTTCTTAAGGCAGCAATTTTATTATTCACCTCGTTTAATTCCGATTCTGGATTAGAATCGGCAACAATACCAGCACCCGCTTGGTAATGCAACTGATTGCCTTTACTTAAAAAAGACCTAATCATGATAGCATGATTAAACTCGCCGTTAAAGCCCATAAAACCTATTGCCCCGCTGTAAAAACTACGTTTAGTTTTCTCGTAAGCATCTATCAATTCCATGGCTCTGTATTTTGGTGCTCCACTTAACGTCCCTGCTGGGAAAGTGTCTGCTACAATTTTAAAAGGATTAACGCCTTCTTTTATGGTTCCGCTAACTCTAGAAACCAAGTGGATTAAGTGAGAATAAAACTGCACCTCTTTATAAGCTTTAACACTTACGTTTTCGCAATGTCTGCTTAAATCGTTCCGAGCTAAATCTACTAGCATCACATGTTCTGCCGATTCTTTTGGGTCGTTTTCTAATTGTTCTGCAATAAGCTGATCTTGCGCATCATTTCCAGATCTTTTAAATGTGCCCGCTATTGGATAAATGGTTGCTTCTCTATTTTTTATCGTCAATTGAGCCTCGGGCGAAGACCCAAAAATTTTAAAACTTCCATAATCAAAATAAAACAGATAAGGAGAGGGATTAATAGAACGTAATGATCGGTAAACGTTAAATTCATCGCCCAAAAATGAAGTTTTAAATGCTCTTGAAGGCACAATTTGAAAAACATCACCACGGAAAATATGTGTTTTCATTTTCTCTACCAGCGCCATAAACTCTTCATCAGTTTGGTTAGAGCTTTCTTCGCTATTGATTTGAAAACTATATTCTGGGAAGTTTTTATTCTGAATTAAATATTCTATTTTATCTAAACCGTTAGTTTCGCTCTCAAAATCACTTTCGTTTTTTATGATATGTAATTGATTTTTGAAATGATCTATCGCAATAATATATCGGTAAATGTGATATTGAAAAACTGGAATATCTTTTTCGTTATCATCAACTTTCTTAAGTTTAATATCTTCAAAATACTCAATGGCTTCATGTGTAAAATAACCAAATAAACCATCAGAAATAAATTTTAACTCGGTATCTGCATTGCTGGTAAAAGCTTTTCTAAAATTATAAACTTCGTCCGAAAGGTTAAATTCGGTTTGTTTTTCTGTGCTTTTGTCTGGATAGTATTTTACCAATTCGCCATTATTTATCGATATTCCAGCAATAGGGTCGCAGCAAACATAGCTCATGTTATTTTCTCTGCTGTGGTAATCAGAACTTTCTAACAGCAAGCTATTCGGAAAAACATCGCGTAAGCGTAAATAAATACTTACGGGTGTGGTGGTATCTGCTAGTAACTTTTTAAAACTTACGTTTAAATTAAAATTCTTCATGCTATATTTTGATTTGCAAATTTAATTCAAAAAAAAACCCGACGGATTAGCGTCGGGTCATATTTGTTTAAGTTTGGGGTTTGTTTTTATACTTAATATACAAATAAGGCAACCGAGGCCGGATTATTTCCATGCCACCACCACTTGTTTGTATTTATTTTATTCATCATTATGTTGCAAAAATATAAAGAAAAACCATTTTAAGAAATTTTTAGCAATTATTTCTATGGAAATGTTTTGGTATTCTAATACCAAGGGTTTCTACCCTTCATAGAAAAAATAGAAACAAAAATAATTAACACTGTTAAAGTGTAAAATATGCCAATGGCTTTATGTTTACTTTTAGCTTCTACTGCTCTTTTTGCTCTGGCATATCCAACGGTAATTAAGGCAATGCCAATAATCATCATGGTGATGTGCTCTACATTCCAATATCTAAAAACGGGATCGCTCATTTTAGAAAAATCTACATTTGGACTTATAAAATATAAAACCAAACCTATTACTAACTGTAAGTGAGCAGATATTAAGGTGAATAAGTTTATCTTTTTATTGGTGTTTGTGTAAGGTTTATTTCCAGCTGTTAACGCTTGAAAAATTGATACTAAAATTAATATTAAGACAACGTACCTTAACGTTGAGTGCAAGTGTAATAAGCCAGTGTACATATTATTTTTTTTGCAAATATAGCAGACTTTTATAAGAATTGTGACTAAGTACTGATAGATATAGGACAAACGCATTTAAAGTTTTAAGAACTTTTAAAAAATCAATTTTACTAGGAATTTAATTTTTTGGGCAAATCCCGTCAGCTGGCGGGTCGGGTCACAAAGTGACTCCTTTGGGGCTTTGCATTCCCGCTTTTTTTGACCTCCAGCTGGGGTCAAAAAAGAGCTCCATCCCGATAGTTATCGGAACGCCTTAATCAATTTTTTTAAAACAAAAAAACGGCTTGTATAAATACAAACCGCTTTCAAACTTAACTCACAAAGTTTGATTACCTGGCATCTACAAAAATAGACTCTGGCAATGTGGTTACTGTAGTGCTAGACGCTGGAGCAACGTTTTCGTTATCAGATAATCTGAAAACCAAAATTGTCTTATTTGCCTTTTCTGCTACATATATTAATTTTTTACCTTCTCTTGCATCAAAAGTAATGTCTACTGGATTCCCTAAACCTGTGTTAGCGCCAATTATTGTTCTGGTTGGTGTTACTGCCGCATTTGCCGTAAACTTGGCCATTACGCCTTCTATTACATAAATACCACCATCTGCATTAAATGCCAAAGCAGCTGGATTTGGAATTGCTGGAGCTGCAGCTAAACCAATTTCAGTTACTAATAAAATATCTGAAGCAGCATCGTATTTTAAACCGTGTAATCTGGTAGCGCTAGGAATGGTTATTTTATTATTCGGCGTTACTGTACCTGTGGCAATACTATTGATGTTATTAAATAACTGAATTTCTTTACGGTCTAAATCTATGAGCACCATTAATTTACCATCGGCAAAATCTAAGCCCCATGGCTGTCCGTCTAAAATTAAAACTTTGTTTGCAGAAACACTACCTGTTAAACTAGGAGCATTTGCATACACAAAAATTTTACTGTCACTGTTACTAGCTAAGTATAAAGTCTTATTAGCGGCATCGTAAGCTGCGTCTCTTCCGCTTGTTAAACCAGCATCTATAAAAGAACCTGTAACAACTACATCTCCTGTATTAGAAATAGAAAATATTTTTATGGACTTGTTTTGGCGACTAACCTGAAAACCTGTATTACTTGCGGCATCGTACACAATTCCATTACCGTCTGTCTGGTGCTGCGGTATTAAAAGTTTTTGGATCGCCTAATGTTACTCCATCTGCTGGACTAAATGTCGTTAAGTTATTTATTGCAGGATTGGTATCTGCGTTAGACACAAATAATCTAAATACCGAAATGGGTCCTACATCGTCTTTTTTTCAAGCTGCAAAAACTGTAGCAATTAAACCTATGGCTATAATTCTTTTTAAATTTCTTATGTCCATTTTAGATTGTTTTTAAAGTTATTTTTCATTATCGTCAACGTATATACGCAAAGGTATTAACATCAGTTTTTTAAAATAGATAAAATATTTAATTCAAATATTTTTAAAACCTGCCAAATGGCTTTAAATTATGCTAATTAAGGTAACAATTTGGTTAATGATTAACCTTTTTATAAATGAATACTTATTTTGTAAAATTAAAATCAAACCAAAAATTATATGATGATTAAAAACTTACGAGCAATTAGGTTGATAGGGCTTTTGTCTTTATCAATAGCTGTTGCGGCATGCTCTTCTAGTAAGAAGAAAACACCAACAGCAACTAAATCTGCTGCAGCGTCGGCAACCGCCGGAGCTCCAAAACCTGCTGGCCCGCCTGCTAAAAAAGAAGGTATGAAACCTTATAAAGAGGTTATTACTAATAAAGCAAAATCTGACAAAGGATTATTTACTGTACATAAAGTAGAGGAAAAGTATTATTACGAAATCCCTGATTCTTTATTTGGTAGAGAAATGCTTGCTGTAACACGCTTTGCTAAAGTACCAGGAGAAGATGGAACTTACGGTGGAGAAGAAATTAACGAACAAGTTTGGAAATGGGAAAAAAGAGGAACACAAGTAATGATTCGTGTACCTTCTTATAATAACATTGCAGCCGAAGGTTCTGATATGTTTGAGTCTGTTAGAAATTCTAACCTTTCTCCAATATTAGCTTCTTTTGATATCAAATCTTTAGGAAAAGATAGCTCAGGCGTTGTAATTGATGTTACCGACTTCTTTGCAAAAGATGTAAGCGCTATTGGCGTATCGTCTGCCGCTAAAACTAAATACAAAATTACAAGATTAGATGATACGCGTTCTTATGTAGATACCATTAAATCTTTCCCAATTAACATAGAAGCTCGTACAGTAAAAACTTATTTTGCTAGTAGCCCACCTGTTGATAATTCTTTAGGATCTATGACAGTGGAGTTAAATACTTCTATGTTATTATTACCTAAAGTACCTATGCAAGCTAGGTTGTATGATGATAGAGTAGGTTATTTTAGCTCTCGCCAAACAGATTACGGAATAGACGCACAAAAAGCAACTGTAACAAGATATATTTCTAGATGGAAATTAGAGCCTAAAGACGAAGCGGCTTACTTAAGGGGAGAATTGGTAGAACCTAAAAAGCAAATAGTTTACTACATAGATCCTGCAACTCCGCAAAAATGGAGACCTTATTTAATTGCTGGTGTTAAAGACTGGAATGCAGCTTTTGAAGCAGCAGGCTTTAAAAATGCAATTACTTGTTTAGAGCCACCAACCGACGATCCTGATTGGTCACCAGAAGATGCTAGATATTCTGTAATCAGATATTTTGCTTCTAACATTGCTAACGCTTACGGCCCACATGTTTCTGATCCACGCTCTGGCGAGATTTTAGAATCTGATATTGGGTGGTACCACAACGTAATGAATTTAGTTAGAAACTGGTTCTTTATCCAAACGGCAGCCATCAATCCAGATGCTCGTTCTGCAAAATTTAAAGATGATGTAATGGGTAAATTGGTTCAGTTTGTTTCTTCTCACGAAGTAGGACATACTTTAGGTTTACCTCACAACTTTGGCTCTAGTTATGCATTTCCAGTAGATTCTTTACGTTCTGCTGCGTTTACCAAAAGAATGGGCGGTACAGCTCCATCAATTATGGATTATGCTCGTTTCAATTACATCGCTCAACCGGGTGATGAAGGTGTTATATTGTATCCAGCAGTAGGTGCTTATGATAAATGGGCAGTAAAATGGGGTTATACTTGGTTTCCTAACAAAACTCAAGACGAAGAGTCTAGCATTTTAAATAAATGGACAGTAGAAAGAGCAGGTAATCCATTATACTTTTATGGACAGCAAACAGGAAACCCAATAGATCCTAGAGCACAATCAGAAGATTTAGGAGATGATGCTATCAAAGCTTCTACTTACGGTATTGCTAACCTAAAGCGTATTTTACCAAACATAGAAAAATGGACTTACGAAGAAGGCAAGCCTTACGATGATTTAAAAGAATTATATGGCGAAGTATTGGGTCAGTTTAACCGTTACATGGGCCATGTAAGAGCTAGCATTGGTGGTATTTACGAGAATGATAAAACTTACGACCAAAAAGGTGACGTTTACACACACGTAGATGCAGCAAAACAAAAAGCCAGTGTTAAATTTACTATAGATCAAGCCTTCAAAACTCCAACTTGGATGTTTGTAGATGCAGAAACTGGAAAGTTTGACAATGCCGAATTGTTAGAAAGAGTAAGACGTGTGCAAGTAGGTGCTTTAAATGGTATTTTAGATCCAACCAGATTAGCCAGAGTAATTAACAACTCTGCAACTAATGGAAATAAAGCTTATGCCATAGACGAGTTATTTAGCGATTTACGTAAAGGTATTTGGACCGAACTAAGCAGTGGTGCAAATATTGACGTTTACCGTAGAAACTTACAAAGAGCTTACATAGAGCGTTTACAAACTTTATTAGAGCCAGGCGACCCTGCACAATCTGCAGCATTAGCAAGATTTGGAATTTCTAGAGTAGACCCAACAACTTTAGACATTGCTCCAATGGCTAGATTAGAGTTAATAACCGTTCAAGCAGATTTAAAAAGAGCTTTACCAAGATATGGCAATACCATTTTAAAAGCACATATTATTGATGCTATTGCAAGAATAGATTTGATTTTAAATCCGAAAGGATAATTAGAATTAAGGTTAATTAGTTTAGGCTAAACCTTTTTATAATTAATAATTAGAATGCCCTCAGATGAAAATTTGAGGGCATTTTTTGTTGGGTGTTTATTTAATGATTAATTGGGAGGGTGTCCCGATAGCTATTTGGGGTAAAACACTATAATTCTGAGTTCGATTACTAATATCATCATTTGGGCGTTCCCCGGTGCCATCGCTCGTGGCAGGCGGGGCGGGCTTTTCGTTGCAATCTTTTTGCTTTGAAGAAGAGCAAAAAGGATTTTCACTTCTCCGAAGGAGTCCTTTGGACAATCCCTAACGCAAAACCTTTCTATATATCAAAAAAATGCCTATATAACTACTACCAGATGATTAATTTTAATCGAACTTAGGCTATACGCTAAATATTTTTTTTCGCAATTTGCATAGTGGTGAGTGGCAAAAAAAGCCTGCCCGAAAAACAGGCGGGGATACCGCTTCTCTGAAGGTCCGTAGGACTCCTTGAGAGAGTACCACAGACAATCGTTAACGCTGCTTATGTTGATCATAATTATGCTATCTAAATTACTATTAGACTAATAATCAATTTCATATATTTTGAATTTAATTTATCTTACATTAGCTTTTAAGAAATGAAATTTAAGAGGTGTTAGAAATCCTTTCCAAACACAAATTACCAGATAAAAGGTGCTGTAGAATTACCTATAAACTTCAAGTTGTCAGCTCGTTCGGTAGATAGCTTATTAAAAAACTCAACAGATAATCTTTTAATTTGTGTTAAAACAGGTTTTTATCAAAAGAAAGAGACAAAATCTTAAACTTATAATACAATTGATGTTGCAAATACCTTAACTTAAAATTATATTTAGCGCAAACCCATGTAGAAAATCAAATGACACTTACTCAAATAGAGAATAACGTTGAAAGGTTATTGAACACTTTTAATAAAGAAGAGTTTGTTTATGATTTTTTACTCGCGTTTGATACACCTAAATCAGTAATTCAACGATTGAAGAAAGGCGCACTAAACCTTTCTAAAAATGCTGACTAAGTTGTTATCAAGAAAAAACTATTCTTTAAGGTTGTTACCGCTCCTGAGTTACAAACAATATTACCCTTATTGGTAAACAATAAAAACATTGTTAAAAACCAAATACGCTTTGTAGTAGTTACAGATTACCAAAGTATTTTAGCAATTGACACAAAAACGCATGAACAAAGAGAAATAGCGCTAACAGATTTAAAAGACCATGTTACTTTCTTTTTGCCTTTAGCTGGTATGGAAAAATACCAGGCAGAAGAAGAAAAAGATGCCGATGTTAAGGCGGCCACTTACATGGCTAAACTATTTGATGAAATAAAAAAGACAAACCCTACCAGCACTTTAGATGATGTACACTATTTAAACGTATTTCTTTCTCGCTTACTTTTTTGTTTTTTTGCAGAAGATACAGGCATTTTTCAGAAGAATTTATTTACTGGAAGCATTGCAAACTTTACCCAACAAGATGGTAGCGATTTATCAGATTATTTAGAAAAACTATTTGATGTTTTAAATATAGAATATCGTCCAGATGACACACCAACTTATTTTAAAGTATTTCCCTATGTCAACGGTGGTTTATTTAGAGAACGCTTTCCCGTACCGTTATTTAATTTTAAAAGTAGAGATGCAATTTTAAAAGGTGGTTCAGAGAACTGGGCAGATATTAATCCCGATATTTTTGGGAGTATGATACAAGCTGTTGTTACCGAAGATAAACGTGGCAACTTTGGGATGCACTACACCAGTGTGCCTAATATCATGAAACTGATAAGGCCACTATTTTTAGATGAGTTAGAGGAAGAGTTTGAAAGGGTAAAATTTAGCGTAGCGGGTTTAAATAAATTATGGGGGCGCATAGCTAACATTCGGATTTTTGACCCTGCCTGCGGTAGTGGTAACTTTTTAATTATTGCTTATAAACAACTACGCTATTTAGAAATTAAAATATTACTACAGCTTAAAGCCTTACAAACAAATTCCTTTACTGGTTTTGAAGAAAAGCAAGCTGCATTATTCGCAAAATCTCAGCTAACGTTAGCAGATAACCGCAACCAGGCTGTACAATTAGAAATGTTTAGCCGTATAGAGCTGAACCATTTTTTCGGTATCGAAATAGATGATTTTGCACATGAAATAGCTAAACTATCCTTATGGTTAGCGCAACACCAAATGAACGTTGAATTTAACAAAGTAATTGGGGCAACTAGCGCAACTTTACCTTTACGGGATGCTGGCGTTATTGTACAAGGAAATGCAACTCGTTTAAATTGGGAAGAGGTATGTCCTAAACCTAAAGTAGGCGAAGTTTTTATTTTGGGGAATCCGCCGTATTTAGGCGCAGGTAAGCAATCTAAAAATCAGAAATTAGATATGTTGTCAGTTTTTAAATCAATAAAAGGATACAAAAAGCTTGATTATGTCAGTTGTTGGTTTTATTTAGGTTTAAAATATTTAAAAAATACCGAAGCATCGTATGCATTTGTTTCGACTAATTCTATTTGTCAAGGAGAACAAGTAGGAATCTTATGGCCTTTAATTTTAAATAATGATTTAGAAATCATATTTGCACATAAGTCTGTAAAATGGCAAAATAATGCAAAGTCAAATGCGCAGGTTTCATTTATCATTTTAGGAATAGGCAAAAAGTCTAATAAGGAAAAGAAACTTTTCGGTACTGACAAATATATTTTAACGAAAAACATAAATCCCTATTTAGCTTCTACCTCAAATTTAATCGTATATCCAAGAGGAAAATCTTTGTCCAATCTACCGTTGATGATTTCGGGTTTAAAGGTAAGCGATGATGGTAATTTAATCTTAGCCGAAAAGGAAAAAGAAGAATTAATAGCAAAGTATGATAACTTAAATATTTTCATAAAATCTTATGTGGGCGCTGACGAGTTTATAAACTCTAAGAAACGTTTTTGTATCTGGGTAAATAACTCTAATATGGAGTTCGCTTATTCGATACCTGAATTGAGGGAAAGATTTGATAAGGTTAAAGTTTTTAGATTAAAAAGCACAAAACAAGCGACCGTAAAAAAGGCAGTTTCGCCATTTCAATTCGATGAAACTAATTTAAATGAAAATTCTTCTTTATTTATACCTCAAACAGGTTCGGAGAAGAGAGAGTACTTGCCAATAGGCTTTCTTGAGGAAGGTAGTGTGATTTCTAATGGAGCAAGAGCAATCTACAATCCACCTCATCATTTATTTTCAATTTTAAGTTCCAAAATGCACATTTTATGGATTAAAGCAATAGCGGGTCGCTTAAAAATGGACATGCAATACTCCAACACATTATGCTACAATACTTTCCCATTTCCTCCTATAATAGCATCTCAAAAAGAAGAATTAGAACAACATACTCATAACGTTTTAGAGCAAAGGGCAAAACATAGCGAAAAAACTATGTCAGAATTGTATGACCCTAGAAAAATGCCAATAGGGTTAAAAGAAGCGCATCACCAATTAGATTTAGCAGTAGAGATCTGTTACCGTACAAAGCCATACGAAAATGATGAAGAACGTTTGGCATATCTTTTCAACTTATATGAGAAAATGATTGCAGAAGAAAGAACAAACGGAACGCTATTCGCAAAAACACTAAAACCTAAAAAAGCAAAGAAAAAACAAGATGCCTAATCTTATAGAAGTAAACTACAACCAAACTGGTAATAGCACCCAACAAAATAACATGGGCATGCGAGAAATGCAAGAGAAAGCTTTTCAAAGCCGTAATGCACAGTATTTGTTGTTAAAAGCTCCGCCAGCATCTGGTAAAAGTAGAGCCTTAATGTATCTCGCATTAGATAAACTGCAAAATCAAGGTATTAAAAAGGTTATTGTTGCTGTTCCAGAACGTTCTATCGGTAGTTCTTTCGCAAATACCAATTTAATCAAAGATGGTTTTTTTGCCAATTGGCAAGTAAACGATAAATATAATTTATGTACTGCAGGTAGTGATGCCAGTAAAGGAAAAGTAAATGCTTTTAAAGATTTTCTAAATAACAACGAACAGATTTTAGTTTGCACCCACTCTACACTTCGTTCCGCTTTTGAAGAGATAGAAACCAATCAGTTAAACGACACTTTAATTGCAATTGATGAATTTCATCACGTTTCTGCAGATGCAGAAAGTAGGTTAGGAGAACTATTAAGAGCAGTAATGAAGTTTACCAATGCCCACGTAGTAGCAATGACGGGTTCATACTTTCGTGGCGATAGTGTGCCAATTTTATCTCCAACAGATGAAGAGAAATTTGAAAAAGTAACTTACAATTATTACGACCAGTTAAACGGATACAAATATTTAAAAGCTTTAGGTATTGGGTATCATTTTTATCAGGGTAAATATTCCACAGCGTTTTCAGAATTATTAGATACCGATAAAAAAACAATCTTACATATACCCAACGTAAATTCAAGAGCTTCCACAGGTGAAAAATACGATGAAGTAAGTTTAATTATTGATAGCATTGGAGATGTATCTTATCAGGATGCTGCAACAAGTGTAATTTATGTAAAACGCCATTCTGATGGCAAAACAATCAAAATTGCCGATTTAGTAGAAGATGATTTAAACCAACGCAATAAAATTCAAGAATATCTAAGGCAAATGAAAAGTCCTGATGATATGGATTTAATAATAGCTTTAAATACAGCCAAAGAAGGTTTTGATTGGCCATACTGCGAACACACCTTAACAGTCGGTTACCGCGGGTCCTTAACAGAAATTATCCAAATCATTGGGCGCTGTACTCGTGATAGTGTTGGTAAAATAAAAGCACAATTCACAAATTTAATAGCCCAACCAGATGCAAGCCAAGGGATAGTGGCAAATGCAACTAATGATATGTTAAAAGCCATTACAGCTTCGCTATTAATGGAACAGGTTTTAGCACCCAACTTTAAATTTAAGACCAAAAGTTTTGATGATGAAAAAGCAGAACCGGGAACCATTCTTATAAAAGGGTTTAAAAAACCAAGTACCAAGAAAGTACAGGCAATTATTGATAATGATTTAAACGATTTAAAAGCAAAAATCCTTCAGGATGATACCGTTAAGAAAACAGTAGTAGGCAATATCGACCCTCAATATTTAACAACAGTTTTGATTCCAAAAATTATAAAGGAATCCTACCCAGAATTAACAGATACAGAAGTAGAAGAAGTACGTCAACAAATAGTTGCCGATGGCTTATTAAGAAATGCAGTAATTAAAGAAGAAGGCGGTAATCAGTTTCTTGTTTTGCCTGGCAAATTTATTAATATTCAAGAATTAAGTATAGATTTAATAGATAGCATAAATCCATTTCAAAAAGCTTATGAAATTTTATCAAAAACGGTTACACCCGAAGTTCTAAAATCTATTCAAGAATGTATTGAGGCAACCCGTATAAAAATGGATTTTGCAGAAGCCACGTTTTTATGGCCAAAAATTAATGAGTTTATTAAAACCTACAATCGTCAACCAAATATCAGCTCAAGCGATGAATTAGAGCAACGGATGGCTCAGGCAATCATCTATCTAAAAACGCAAAAACGTAAAATGGGAAATGACTAAAGACGAGCAACTTAGAGAAATCTTTGCCAGCGATACTTTTGGCTTACTCAATATAAAACCTAAAGCTTCGCATCACAATGCCGAGGAACGTTTATTGGCAAGTTTTAAGGATATAGTGGATTTTTATGAAGAGAACAGCCGAGAGCCACAGATAAGTAAACTAGATATTCAAGAAAGTAACCTTTATTATACTTTAAAAGGTTTACGTAGCAATAGAGAAAAACGGTTAGCTTTAAAAGAGGAAGATATTTATGGTTTACTAAATGTTAAATATGAAGAAGGTGCAAAGTATGTTTCATTAGCAGAAGAGCCACCTACGGTTTTTAACAGTATAGATGATATTTTTAATGATGATCCTTTTGGGCTGTTAAGTTCAGAGGATAGCATTTTTAATATCCAACATGTAACACTAGAACAAGAAAGAGAGAAAACAGATTTTTTAGCTAGGAGAAGACCTTTAAAAGACTTTGTCTTATACGAACCGTTTTTCAAACAATGCCACGCAGACCTAAAATCAGGAGAAAGAAAGCAAGTAAAGTTTAATGAAACAGCAATAAAAAAAGGTTCTTTCTTCGTAGTTGATGGAATGTTAGCCTACGTTGCAGATACCTACGAATTAAAAGTTGATAAGCATAGCAAATTGGATGGTCGAATAAAATGTGTTTTCGAAAACGGGACTGCATCAAACTTATTATTTCGTTCATTAGGTAAAGCCTTGTACAAAAACGGTCAAACAGTAACCGAACTACTAAGCAACACAGATTTATTTATACAAGCCATAACACCAGAAGATGTTGAAGCAGGATTTATATATGTACTAAAAAGTAAATCAAGTAATCCATCAGTAAAAGCAGTACCAAATCTATATAAAATTGGGTTTACAACTGTTTCAGTTGAAGAAAGAACTAAGAATGCACACAAAGAACCAACTTACCTGATGGCAGGAGTTAAAATAATATCAACTTACAAATGCTTTAATATAGACACTCAAAAATTCGAAAACTTCATTCTCAACTTTTTTGCAAAAGTCTGTCTCGATATTGAGATGCATGACCATAATGGAAATAGTCATATTCCAAGAGAATGGTTTTCCGTACCACTATCGGTAATTGATGAAACCATCAATTTAATTATAAGTGATGAAATTAAGCAATATAAGTATGATGATGAATTGGAGAAATTGATAAAGATTAGTTATGAAGATTTGTAGTATTAAAATAGAAAACTTTAAAGCATTTAAAGAGGTTGAAATGCCACTAAATCCCAATTTCAATGTGATAATTGGCGAGAATAATATTGGTAAATCTACTTTGTTTGAAGCTATCCACCTTTGGATGTTAGGCTACAAAAGTATAATTCAAGCTAATGGTAAAAATTTTTATGGCAAAAATACACCAAGGTACATTTCATTTGATAGATTGTATTTTTTAAGAATGACAACAATTGATGATGTTTTTCATACAAATAGAAAGACTGCAGCCATTACTATAAATATACTACTTGACGAAATAATTTATTCACTTAAAATAAAGTTTGAAAAACCGGTATCTATGGGCTTTTATTTAAGGGTGAAATATGAAGGGCAGGATTTTCAGTCTTTAAGTGAGAGACTCCGAGAACAAGGCTTAAATCTATTCAACTCCATATTTATTTACCATACTCGTCCCGTTTTTAACATAATTAAAAATGAGCCTTTTTACAATAATGCTCAACTAATGAAGAAAATCTCTTTAGGCAAGTCTTATGATGTTATAAGAAATAAAATACTAAAGGGAGACCCTGAAAGAAAATTCGTGAGATTACAAGAACGTATTTCAAAAGTATTTGATAATCAAGTTAAAATTCGTTTTAAGAACAAAAATTTGCAAGACGAAGAATACGCAAGATTTACAGTCCAAATAGGCGATTCAAAAGAGGTTGATATATCTTTAGTAGGTAGTGGGATTCTTCAAGTAATTGATATATTTTCGACATTAGAGTTTATAAATAGACGTGAAAGATGTTTAAATATTCTTCTTATTGATGAGCCCGATTCCCATATCCATTCAAATTTACAATCTTCTTTAATTGATGAACTTAGATCTGATTTAAATAATCAGCACTTTATAATATCCCATAATGACCGATTAATAAATAAAGCTAAAGAAGGCGAATTATTATTTATTAATCGAGTAAGTTTAGATAATGGCAGGATAATTCCAATCCCGAAAGAGAATTACAATAGTGTTATTGCTGAGCTTGCTTCGAAAATGTTTAGCCTAAATGATATAGAAAGAAGGAAGATTATTGTAATAACTGAAGGTAAAACAGATAAAAAACTTCTTGAAGTTGCTTGGAATAAATTAAATCCCGACGATATTTGCCCTTATAAATTTATCGGTTCAGGTATTCAAATAGACGAAAATATAAGAACAGGTAATGCAGACAGCGTTAGAAGAACAATAGAAACGTTATCAACTCTTTTTTCAGATTTAAAAATTGTTGGTTTATTTGATAATGATAGAGAAGGGTACGAACAGTTTAAGGGTCTTAGGAAAGAAGTTTTTGAACCTCATACTTTAGCTCAAAATCATAGGAAACATTTAGAAAAAAATATTTTTGGGATGGTTCTAACCATACCAGCTTTTAGACAGAGCTATATCAATTCTGGAAGTTTCACACAAAGATATTTTGTAATAGAACATTATTTTTCTGATGTTGTGCTGGAAGAGGCAAATATGAAAGGAGATTCAATAATAAACGACGTTCCAATTTTTGAATTAAAAGGCAATAAAAATAGTTTTTCAGAATTTATAGAAGTTCTTGAGGCTGACGAATTTTTGAGCTTCAACTTATTATTTAATAATATTTCACACCTTTTTAATGAAATAGAATAACAATTAACCAATGAGTTTTTTCTTCTTAATAAACTAAAAGTTTACTTTTTATGCCAAAAACAAAATTGATAACTTACAAAATAGAGAAGCGTAATGGGTTTTCTCCATCGGTTAAATGTTTTTATTTAGCAAAAAGCCATCAGGTAATTGCGTTGAATGAAACAGTAGGTGGCGATGCCCCAAAAGATTTAATAAAGCTTTATACTTATGAAAAAGGAAAAAGAAATAACCCAAAGACTTGGAAAAAATATATAGCAAAAATTGGGCACAAGTGGTATCCAAATGAAAGCATTACCGAGCATTTCTTAACTGAAGTAGGACAGTGCTTTGGCTTAAGTATTGCTAATAGTAGGTTGATATACGCAGAAAATTACATCAGATATTTAAGTGAGCATTTTCATAGCGAGGAACAGATTTTAAGTCACGGAGCAAATATCCTTACAAGTTATCTTAATGAAGACAGTACAGATTGGATTGATGATTTAGACAGAACAAACAAGTTAAAGGGCGAAATTAATATTGATGATGTGATGCAAGCATTAAAAATAGTTTTCCCTAAAGACCATGAAACGATAATAGATGGGTTCTTAAATATGATCTTGTTTGACGCTTTAACAGGCAATAACGATAGGCATTACTACAATTGGGGCGTAATTTCACATTTAAGAAACTTACATGCACCATGCTTCTCGCCAATATATGACACAGCAAGAGGTTTGTTTTGGAATAATTCCGACAAAGATTTATTATCTTTGCACAAAGAATTAACAAGTGATAATAAGATAAGGCTCTCAAATTACGTTTTAAAATCAGTTCCAAAAATAAGTGTTCCAGCTAATCCAAAATGTAACCATTTTGATTTAATTATTCATTTACTTGCGAAAAAGTGTTTTAACAAAAAACATATTGATACTTGGACAAACAGAAATCACCTAAAAAAAGTATTAGATAAATTAGACGCAGACTTTAGCCATTTATTTATAAATGAGCGAAAAGAAGTTATCCAATATACTTTAGAAGTTAGATTTCAGAAAATTTGTGATATTTTTAAAAATTAAGTTTATGATTACCAAACTAAAAAATATATTTAAAAGCAAACCTATCGCACCAATATCTCTTGTTCATAAAGAGACAAGTCATTTGTTTGCTTTAAACTACCATCAATTAGAAATGGGTAGTTTAAAGTTTTTAAATAACTACTGGATTTTTGAATATTCAGAAGTGTTTAAAAAACAACAGGAAATAACTCCATTAATTGATTTTCCAGATTTAGATAAAACATATAAATCAGAAATGTTATGGCCGTTTTTTTCTAATCGTATTCCTTCAATCAAGCAACCTAAAATTCAAGATTATATTTCTAAACATCCTTCAGAGAGCAAAAACACAGTAAAATTACTGGAGGTTTTTGGGGAGTATTCTGTTAATAATCCTTTTAGGTTACAGCTCAAATAATTGTTGCAACTTTAAGTGCCCCGCTAAACATTCGCTTTAGTTCTGCACTATAAAAAAAGAACATTAAGCCTGGCCATTTGCGTCAGGCTTTATTTTTTAATAAGAATTCGTGAATTTTCATTCTTTGATATTCCATTCTTTGTTGTGTAATGCTAGCTTTTTTAGATAAATTTCTTTAGGATAAATCTTACTGATCACTCCACATGGATAAACGTCTGATCTAAATCTCGGATAATCGTCAGTTTTGTTTAAAGGCTCTAATTTGACGAAACACTGAATAAATTTACTCCAATACATCATGGTGGATTTTTCATCAATGTTGTTATTACCCAATTTTTCTGCGGTAGCCTTAATTATTCTGCTAAAGGTGGCGTAAAACTCAACTCTGTCGCCTAAATCGATTATCTGTATCTCCTTGTTTCTCAATTTAATGCCAGTCAATTGTGATGCCACTGTGTAAAAATCTATACTTCTATTTTTTTTCATGTTACAAATTTATGGGTAATAAATCATCTATTTTGAGGGGGGTAAGATTCTAAAAGATTGCTGATCTACATCCGATCTTATTTGGTTTATGTCGTAACTTTTTTTAATCTAGCAACACCGATTATACAAATCTATTTTTGAATGGTGGATTTAAACGAAATTCACATCAAATGAAAAAGCCTTCAAAATTTGAAGGCTTTAATTTGGTGGGAGATATTGGGTTCGAACCAGTGACCCTCCCGATTATAAATCGGGATGCTCTGACCCAGCAATTAAATTTTTTATACGAACACTACTTTTCCATTTTTTGATTTGTAGTTCCCTTTTTAAAGCTTCGGTTTTAGTAGAGAATTCTTCGTAATATTTTAGAATCCTATCATTAACCGTACCTGTAAAGCCTTTATGATTTGTGTTATGCTTATTTATCCGCTAAGTAATTTTAGCTGTTGAGCCCACATAATATTTATCTAGTTTGGCAGAATAAAAGATATATAGAAAGTACATACAAATTGAACTAAACCTAAAAAGCCCCACATTTCTGTGAGGCTTTAAAATAGTGGGAGATACTGGGTTCGAACCAGTGACCCCCTGCTTGTAAGGCAGGTGCTCTGAACCAGCTGAGCTAATCTCCCTTTCAGCTTGTTGTGATTGGGATTGCAAAAGTAGAATTTAAAAATAAATATCCAAAAAATATTATCAATAAATCACGACTTTAATACTAATCTATTCAAAATCAGAATATTAATTTTTACTTAGTCTTTAAAATATCTCTTAATCCTGTGGCAGATGTGATTTCCATAGTAATTGCACCCACAACAACCTCGGCTTGGGCCTTTACAGGTATCCTGTTTGCATCATTAGAAATCCAAAGATATAATCTGCTGTTTTTTCTAAAAATCCTTCCAGGGCGTATAGACGGACTAAACTTGATGCATTCTATTTTGCCTAAATTAGTTTTAATCGTTTCTTTACCTACATACTCTATGGTTAAAGGCGTAATCTCGTCATCTAAGAAATAATTAATGGTAAACTGATCTCCTACCCTAACGCCAGTTAAATCTAAATTACGAGCAAAATAATACGCAGATACTATATCAAATGTTTGAGATGCTGGTGAAGTAAAAGTGCCTTTATTGCCTATAACCTTTTTAGCATCTTGATAAAACCTAACCCTATCATTACGGGTATATCTATCTTCTCTAATATTTTCGGTGTATAAATAAGGCATATAATCTGCCTGATCAATGTAAGAGTCGTAGCGATTTCTTACTTTATAAAAAATATCAAAAGAACCAGAGGTACTTCCTTCTACTGTTAAATGGTAAGTAGGTTTACCATTAAATTTAATATTAGATGGCGTTACTTTTAGCGAGGCCTCAGCAGCGGTAAAAAAACCATATTTCAATTTATAATTGATGGTTTCGCCAGCTTTAAAAGCAGAGTTTTCATTATAATCTAACTCCTGAGCATTTATTTCCCCGTTAAGAAATAGGAAGCTTAAAAGCACAAAAAATAATTTCTTCATAGTAATATTAAAACGTTTGTCAATCTTTCCTCTTAAAAACAGGAACAGTAGAACAAGGTTCGCCATACATTACGCTCTTTGCTACACTGTTCATTTTATCTGTTATGAACATAAACGCAGATGTAGGTACAAAAATTTCGCCACAACCTTTAATTACTACTCTTTGATTTTCAAAATCACTTACATCTAACTGATTAATAGCATTTTGATACAAACAAGTTTCTAGCGTTTCTAGATCGCCAAATACAAAGAAATTTGCAATACCTGCTAATTTTGATGCAATTAACATGTATGCCCAAGTAGGCACAATGGCATCGGCAGAGCAAATAACACTCACATTTTTACCGTGGTAAGAGTCCCAATCGTGTTCCTTAATAAAGGCTCTAAAGTCTTTCTCTCTTAACATCAACCCTTGAAAAAGATTGTCTTTTATATCATAAACAACACGTTCTCCTTTGGGCTGTATAGATGCCAAGTCGAAAGAAATTAATCCACTTTGTGCTACTTTATTAACTATATTTTCTTGAATTTCCATAATATTTAAAACAAAAAAGCCGGAGAATATGACTATCTCCGGCTTCAAAATTACTAATTAATAGCTTAATAGAACTTTCCTCTAAAATCTTTAACATTTGCTTTTTTACGTAAAACATCAAAAACCGCTCCGTCAACTTGCTGAGAAAGAGTTTGTTCTAACTGCTCTTTAACTTTTAACATGTTGCTTAATGGTGCTGGATTTGTAAAACTTTTTACAGTAAAAACATAAATACCTCTATCACCTTCAATTGGTTTTGATACTTTATTTGGTTGAGAACCAAATATATTACCAATTACCTTATTTTCTTGTGCTACACCTGGAATTACCGGGTTTGCAAATACTACGTTTTCTACAGGAATTACTTGTGTTCCTGCTTTTTGAGCCACTTGAGCTAAGCTGCTTGCTCCGCTAACAAATTTTTCAAATTGTTCTTTTAATACTTTAGCTTGTACTAATTTTTTTACCTCTGGTTCAATTTGCTTTTTAACATCGTCTAAAGAAAGTGTTCCTTTAGGCTTAATGCCAGTTAAAACAGCTATCACATATTTATCGCCAATGTCAAAAATCTCATCAGAAATCTTACCAACTTCTGTTTTATAAGCCCATTTAATTAAACTTCTAGAGTCGTCTAAACCAGGTAATGAAGCTTGCAAAGGACCCACATCTGTTCCTAATAATTTATTAAAACCTTCTTTTTGCGCTAACTCATCAAAAGATTTTTGATTAGTTACATTACTTACAAAGCTTTGTGCTTTTTGGTAAGCCACTTTTTCTGTTTCAGAACTTGGCGCTAATGCTTTATCTAAAAGGACAACTTTAACATATTTAGAAGAACCTGTTTGCTTTTGGATTTCAATTACGTGTGCTCCAAACTGAGTAGTTACAACCATAACTTGTCCAGCAGAACCATTAAAAACAGCATCTTCAAAAGCTGGTACCATAGATCCTCTTGCAAAAGTTCCTAAATCGCCACCTTTATCTTTAGAACCATCTGTTCCAAACTCCAAAGCTAATTTAGCGAAATCAGCTCCACCGTTAATTAAGTTTTTGATTGAATCTGCTTTTGCTTTTGCTTGCTCCATACCACCTTCTGTAGCTGGATTTATTAAAATATGACGAGCCTTTACAGAATCTGGACTAATTCTAGCATCTACCAGTTTAGCTACTTTATAGCTGTTTTCTGAGAAATACGGACCATAAACAAAACCTTTAGCTGCAGAGAACATTACCGAATCTAATGCTGGATCTAAAGATCCTTTCTTTTGATAAACAATTGGAGTTTTAGTATCTGAATTGATAGCTAAATATAGAGAATCGTTTGTAGACGTTCTTAAGCCTTCCGTTATTTTATCAATTTTAAGCTTTGCATCTGCTGTGTCTTGTTTAGATGGTGCAGCATCAAAAGCTACATATTCAAAAGTTCTCGTTTCCGTTTCATTTTTGAACTTGTATTTATTTTTCTCATAATACTCTTTATAATCTGCATCTTCTATTTTAACCTGAGCATCAGGAACTGAAGAATAATCTTTATAAGTATACTCGAAATTAACTAGCTTATTTCTATTGGTATAATCGTCTTTAGCGTCTAAAGAGTTCACATAAATAGCGTTTTTGTATAAGCTAACGTATTTTTCGTTTACACGAGTTTGTTGTACGTTATCTTCTAAAGAAACCCATTGTGATTTTAACTGTCCAGATGGATCGGTATCAGCACTTTTTCTGGAATTTAAAGCTGTTGCTCTATCAAACTGACCAGTTTGTTGGTTAGTGAAAATTTGCTGTACTTGTTGAGAAGGATTGTTGAATAACAAATCAAATAACTCATCCTGACCAACTGTTAATCCCAAATTTTTAGTTTGATTTTGTAAAATGAGACCAGAAACCGTTTGATTCCAAGTATTTTCCACTACATAACTAGTCATTTGACTGTTTAAACTACCCATTTGTTGTTTAAACTGCTGCGAGTTTTGGTCAACTCTTTCGTTAAATTCTTTGTAGGACACAACCTCGCCTGCAACTTCACCCACTTCACTCTGAGAGTCAGAGATAAATCCTTGTCCACTTCTAATTGCATCACTTAATAAGAATGCTACAATTGCAAAACCGATAGCAATCACGATGATTACTCCTGCTCGGTTACGCAAAAAACCCATTATTCCCATATTCTATTTTAATTTTTTTTTGGAGGGCGCAAGATACTAATTTACTAACCAAAGCATAAAATTTTTATTATCATATATATAAAGCAAAAATATTACCCCATTTTATTGATAAAAAACAAACAATTAAGGCTAAAAATTGCTGTATTTTCATGATGAAACCTGTTTTTTTAAAAGCTCAATGGCGTAAATTGATTATGGCTAACTACCTTGTTGAAGCCAAAGTGCTAGAAAAATACCTACCGCCTAACACACAACTTGACCATCTTAACGGAAATTACTACGTGAGTTTGATTGGTTTTATGTTTATGGATACCCGTATTAAAGGAATAAAAATTCCATTTCATATTAATTTTGAAGAGGTTAACTTAAGGTTTTATGTAACCCATAATCATGAAGATGAGGTAAGAAGAGGTGCTGTTTTTATTAGCGAGATTGTTTCTAAACCCATGATTTCTTTAGTAGCAAACACTTTATTTAATGAACATTACGAAACTTTAAAAACCAAACATAGCTGGGAAACAGAACACAATCATCAAAAAATTAGCTATCAATGGAAAAAGAAAAGATGGTACAATTTAGAAGTAGAGGCTAGTAAAAAAGCAGAACCATTAGTGAGTGGCAGCGAGGAAGAGTTTATTGCCGAACATTATTGGGGATATACTCAAACTGGAAAAAACAAATCTTTAGCTTATGCAGTAGAACACCCTAGATGGGAAATTTACCCCGTAAATAATTACACCATTGATGCTGATTTTGAAGATTTATATGGCAAAGAGTTTGCATTTTTAAATGATTGTAAACCAAACTCGGTCTTTTTGGTGGAGGGCTCTGATGTTTTGATTAGGGATGGTTTTAAAATTTAGTTTTCTAGCGTTTTTTTTTCGCGAATTACACAAAATATTACAGATGCCTATTTTTAAAATTTATTGCCACGAATGCACAGATAATACTTGATTTTGTCCAAGCAGGGTCTCTCGTGAGAGGACCCTGCGTTAAAGAAATCCTCCTTGTGAGATAAAGGAACTGAGCCATCTAAAAGGTCAAAATTAAGGACCCTGCGTTAAAGAAATAATCTTAAGACATAAAGAAAATAGTCCATCAAACTTTGTCCAAGCAGGGTCTCTCGCATGAGGACCCTGCGTTAAAGAAATGCCCCTCAGGAGATAAAGAAACTACGCCATCTAATAGGGTAAACGGATTTTTGTCCAAGCAGGGTCTCTCGTATGAGGACCCTGCGTTAAAGAAATCCTCCTTATGAATCAAAGGAACTAAGCCATCTAAAAGGTGAAACGGATTTTTGTCCAAGCAGGGTCTCTCGTATGAGGACCCTGCGTTAAAGAAATCCTCCTTATGAATCAAAGGAACTAAGCCATCTAATAGTGAAACGGATTTAAATTTCAAATGAATTATTTCTTTTTTTATAATGATATACATGCAAAAGGGATGGTAATGGAGCTCTTTTTTGCTTTTTTCTGGCAAAAAAAGCGGGAATGTACAGCCCGACCCGCCAGCTGGCGGGATTTGCCCAAAAAATTAAAACCCTTAGGAGATAAAGAAACTACGCCATCAAACTCAAATACATCACCTTTTCAAATCTTTGACTAAATTCGCGGCTGATATGATTTCTGTAATTTTAAATAAAGGGAAAGAAAAAGCGATTCTACAAAAACACCCTTGGGTATTTTCTGGCGCTTTACAAGCTTTAAAAACCAAACCCCAAAATGGCGAATTGGTAAAAGTGCTATCGCACAAACAAGAGTTTTTGGCTTATGGTTACTTTAACGATGAAAGCAGAGTTGCCATACGCTTATTGAGCTGGGAAGAAGATCATTTACCCGATGAGGCTTGGTGGCGCTTACGTTTACAAAATGCTGTTGAAGCCCGAAAAGAATTATTGAACGATGATACCAATACTTGTCGGTTAGTTTTTAGCGAAGCCGATTATTTACCTGGTTTAATAGCAGATTGCTATGGCGATTATTTGGCTTTACAAATTCTTACCACTGGCGTAGAAAGCATGAAGCCTGTAATTTTAGACGAGTTGCAAAAATTAACAAAGGCTAAAGGTATTTTTGATAAAGGTGACGCTGCTGCTAGAGCACATGATGGCTTACAAGCAACAGAAGGATTACTTTATGGTGTTTTACCGCCAGATTTTGTAGAGGTAAAAGAAAACGGAATTAAGTATCATATTAATATTGTTGAAGGACAAAAATCTGGCTTTTATTGCGATCAGCGAGATAACCGTAAAATTGTTGCTGCCTACGCTAAAGGAAAAAATGTTTTGGACTGCTTTAGTTACAGCGGTGGTTTTTCTTTGAACGCTTTGGCAAATGGAGCTGCTTCTGTGGTATCTGTAGATAGCTCGGCTTTAGCCATAGAAACTTTAAAAAAGAATATTTTATTGAACGGATTTGACGCGTCAAAATCTACGTCCATACAAAACGATGTAAACAAGCAATTGCGAATATTTAAAGAGGAGAACCAAAAATTTGATGTGATTATTTTAGATCCGCCTAAATATGCACCTTCTCGCTCGGCATTAGATAGAGCAGCCAGAGCATACAAAGATTTAAATCGCTTATCAATGCATATTTTAACTAAGGGCGGCTTACTAGCTACATTTAGTTGCTCTGGAGCGGTAGATATAGACACTTTTAAACAAATTATTGCTTGGGCGGCGTTAGACGCTGGCAAACAAGTGCAAATTATCCATCAGTTTAACCAGCCAGAAGATCATCCTATCCGAACTTCTTTTCCGGAAGGGGAATATTTAAAAGGGTTGTTGTGTAGGGTTTTTTAAGTTTAAGTTGTAAGTTTTAGGTAATAAGTTTTAAATAAAAAATGGAAATTTTAACCGCTAAGTTTACCTATTACCTAAAACTTACTCTACTTACAACCTAACATTTTCAACTTACAACCTACCAATTACAACCTACTACTTACAACCTACAACCTATTACTTAAAACCTACCACTTAAAACTTACAACCTACAACCTACCACTTAAAACCTAATCTAAATATCAAATCTTTCTCTTAGTGCTTCAGAATTACTACGGCTGCTGGTAAATTTACTCTGACTGTTGTTATCCATCACAAACACCAATGCACCGTTAAAGCTTTTTCTAATTTCTTTAATTCTATCGGTATTGATGATGATGCTACGGTGGATTCTGCAAAAGCCATCTGGTAATTTTTCTTCTAAATTTGCTAACGTAAAATCTGTTAAATGCTTGGTGCCGTCTAAAGTATGCAGAAAAACATATTTATCCTCGGCTTCTATGGCGAAAATATCTTGCAACTGAATGAGCAATATTTTATCGCCAATTTTTACGGTTAGGGTTCTAATTTCTTTCTTAGGTTTAAGCTGCTCTAGCAAATCTTGAAGCGGCAAAGCCAAAGGTTTATGCATTTCTTGCAGCTTATCCATACTTTTTTGTAGGCGGTCTTTCTCTATCGGCTTTAGCAAATAATCTAACGAGTTTTCTTCAAAAGCTTTAATCGCATATTGATCATAAGCGGTTGTAAAAATCACTTTAGGTTGCTTTTTTAGCTTTGCCAACATCTCAAACCCGTTCATAATTGGCATCTCAATGTCCAGAAAAATTAAATCGGGTTGGTGAGCGGTAAACATTTCTAATCCCTCTTTGCCATTGCTAGCTTGGGCAACAATTTCTATAAAAGTATAAGGTGCTAACAGTCTAATTAACCTTTGGCGGGCCAATTCTTCATCGTCAACAATTAAACAGGTGTAAGTATTCATGATGTTAAAGGTATAGTGATTTTTATTTGTTTCAGCGGTTCATTAATAATTTGTAGCGAGTAAGCATCTGGATAAAGCAATTGCAATTTATCGTAAGTGCTTTGTAAACCATAGCCGGCGTTTAACTCGGTGGGGAAAGGTTTCCCGTTATCAGCAACAACTAAATTTAGTTCCTTGTCTGTTTTACTAATCTTTACTTGTAGTGCGCCTCCATTTACCATATCATTTAAACCATGTTTTAAAGCATTTTCTACCAAAGGTTGTAAAATAAAGCGAGGCATTTGGTTGTCTAAAATATCGTAATCAACATCAAAAACAAAATTAATCCTATCGCCAAAACGTACACGCTCAATATCTAAATAAGTTTTTACAATTTCAATTTCATCTTTTACAGCGGTAACATATTCGTTTTGCGTATTGATACTGTACCTAAAAAGTTTAGACAATTTAAGCGTCATATCCTCGGCCTTATCAGCATCAATATGAATTAAACTAGCAATAGAATTTAAAGAGTTATATAAAAAATGAGGGTTAATTCTAGATTGTAAAGTTTGCAGCTCGGCTTGGGTTTTCATCTGATTTAGCTTGATGATGTCTACCTCTTTCTGCTTTAACCTTAGCTCTAAATTGCTACGTTGGGTTTGGTAAACACCAACAATTGTGGTTACCACTAAAGAAATTACCAAATTAATTAACAGCTGTCTTGGGTCAGAAAATAATATATAATCTATTTTAAGGATAAAATATTTAAGAATAAAAAGACAAATCTCACTAGCAGTGGTCATCCCTACCAAAGCAGCTAAATAATATAAACCCCAAATTAAATAGTAGTTTTTTGGTTTATATTTTAATCGATAATTCTCTACCAATTGTATAAAACTAGAAATTGAGGTAGAGATTGCCACACTAAACATAAAGGTAATACCTACATATCGCCAGCTTACTTTACCTGCAGAGATGAAATAAAATATGATTAAAACAGCGGCAACAATTACCCCTATTTTTAAACCATTAATTGCACATTTTAAAAAATCTTTCATTGCTATTGCTGTTTATCCATTTTAATTTAAATATTTATTTGGGCGTCCCTGTAGCTATCGGGATAACACGCTATCAGCTCATACGCCTGCAGGCCTTAAGCTCGAGGCAGGTATCCACTCCTATCGTTAACGCAATAATACATGAACAATTAAATACCCTTTAAATATTAAAATCTAAGGTAAACAATAGCCCTAAATTAAAAATGGTTTTTAAGACCAATGGTAGTTTATAAAGATAAACGGTTTTAATATCAGGACGAATGGAAAACAAAAAAGAGCCTGCCCCCATAAAGAAACAGACTCTTTTAAAAGTTCAATACTTTAATACTAATGTTTAACGATTTGCTTAATCGCTAATTTTCCTTCGCCAGTTAACCTGATATTATAGACGCCTGCAGAAAGATCACTGATGTCAAAACTAATGGTGCTTGCTTGCTTCCCAATTGTTTTGGTCATCAAGATTTTCCCTGTTAAGTCTACCAGTTCTACTTTTTGGTAGCTGTTTATATCAAAACTTACATTAACTATACCGTTACTTGGGTTTGGATATACTGTTAACTCATTTTCTTTTAGCAATACCTTTACTGATCTCACGCCTAAATCTGTTTTCTTTCCATCATTATCGTATTGTAACAATTTGTAATAATTGGTTCCAGCTAATGGAGATAAATCTGTAAAGTTATACCTCTTCTCTTGGTTAGAATTTCCAGCTCCGGTTACTTTACCAATGGTAGTAAAGCTTATCCCGTCTGTAAATCTTTGCAATTCAAAGTAACTGTTGTTCGTCTCGCTTGCTGTTAACCAAGTTAATTGTACGGTGCCGTTTGTATTTAGTTTGGCATCGTAACTTACTAGCGTTACTGGGAGTGGTATACCTACAGTAAGAATTTTCAAAAATGAAGCGGAGTTATAATCCGAATTTCCATCTTGTATTGCAGTAATATCTGTTGTTCCTGATCCTTGAATAGAGATTTTCCATTTATTCCCATCTGTAGCATCTTGATATACTGTGGCTACTGCTGTATTACTACTGGTGTATCTTAAAGCTAAACCTGAGTTTACTGTTGCTCCTGGTTCGTAATCTACATCACTAGTGGTTTTGTTTGCCAATGCTGGGAATGTAATGGTTTGGTTTGCTTTTCCAATCACCAAACTTCCGGTTGCGTTTGTTGCTGTATAATTATCGTTTGTCAAAGTTGCCACTACGGCATAAGTTCCAGCATTTGTTGGTGCAGTTGCGTTTCCGGCGTAGGTAATCGCTACTCCACTTAATCCTGCTGGTGAGGTGGTTACTGTCGCCGATTTTGCGGTGCCATCGTAAGTTGGGGTAAGATTGCTTAACGTTAGGGTGGCGGTGCCTTTTCCAATCACCAAACTTCCGGTTGCGTTTGTAGCGGTGTAATTATCGTTTGTCAAAGTTGCCACCACGGCATAAGTTCCAGCATTTGTTGGTGCTGTTGCGCTTCCCGCATACGTAATTGCAACGCCTGTTAAGCCCGCAGGGTTTGTGGTTACTGTGGCTGGTTTTGCTGTTCCGTCAAAAGTTGGGGTAAGATTGCTCAACGTTAGGGTGGCGGTGCCTTTGCCTATTACTAGGTTTCCTGTAGCGTTTGTAGCCGTGTAATTATCGTTTGTCAAAGTTGCCACTACTGCATAAGTTCCAGCATTTGTTGGTGCTGTTGCATTTCCGGCATACGTAATTGAAACGCCTGTTAAGCCCACAGGGTTTGTGGTTACGGTAGCTGGTTTTGCTGTTCCATCAAAAGTTGGGGTAAGATTGCTCAACGTTAACGTGGCCGTTCCTTTTCCTATTACTAGGTTTCCTGTGGCGTTTGTGGCCGTGTAATTATCGTTTGTCAAAGTTGCCACTACGGCATAAGTTCCAGCATTTGTTGGCGCAGTTGCGCTCCCCGCATACGTAATTGCAACGCCTGTTAAGCCCGCAGGGTTTGTGGTTACTGTGGCTGGTTTTGCTGAACCGTCAAAAGTTGGGGCTAGATTGCTCAACGTTAACGTGGCCGTTCCTTTTCCTATTACTAGGTTTCCTGTGGCGTTTGTAGCGGTGTAATTATCGTTTGTCAAAGTTGCCACCACGGCATAAGTTCCAGCATTTGTTGGCGCAGTCGCATTTCCGGCATACGTAATTGCAACGCCTGTTAAGCCCACAGGGTTTGTGGTTACTGTGGCTGGTTTTGCTGTTCCGTCAAAAGTTGGGGTAAGATTGCTCAACGTTAACGTGGCCGTTCCTTTTCCTATTACTAGGTTTCCTGTGGCGTTTGTGGCCGTGTAATTATCGTTTGTCAAAGTTGCCACTACGGCATAAGTTCCAGCATTTGTTGGCGCAGTTGCGCTCCCCGCATACGTAATTGCAACGCCTGTTAAGCCCGCAGGGTTTGTGGTTACTGTGGCTGGTTTTGCTGAACCGTCAAAAGTTGGGGCTAGATTGCTCAACGTTAACGTGGCCGTTCCTTTTCCTATTACTAGGTTTCCTGTGGCGTTTGTAGCGGTGTAATTATCGTTTGTCAAAGTTGCCACCACGGCATAAGTTCCAGCATTTGTTGGCGCAGTCGCATTTCCGGCATACGTAATTGCAACGCCTGTTAAGCCCACAGGGTTTGTGGTTACTGTGGCTGGTTTTGCTGTTCCGTCAAAAGTTGGGGTAAGCCCGCCTAATACTAGTGTTGTAATAGCTTTGTTTACTGTTAAAGTTTGCTGAACATCCATAGCTGCATTGAAACTCGCGTTTCCGACTTGTGATGCCGTTATAATAGCGCTACCCGCACCAATAATACGAATATTACCAGAAACAATGGTGGCTACCGCTGTATTGCTACTGCCATAAGCTATTGTTAAACTTGAATTGGTTGTAGCTCCCGGTGCAAAATCAGGCGCACCAAAACTTACTGCTGTTAAAGCCCCAAATGTAATGGTTTGGTCCGCTTTGGCTCTTGTTATTGTTAAAGTATAGGTTTTTGTTATGCTACCATCTTGGGCAGTAACCCATAGGTCTATGGTGTTGCTTCCCACTAGTAAATTTAAGGCGCTTGTGGCTGCTCCACTCACTGCTGCCGCGTAACTGCCCCCATTCAGTCTCAATTGTAGCGTTGCGTTGGATTGGGCCAATGTTGGCGTTACCGTGATGCTTGTTGTCGCATTAGGCACACTTACGCTATAGCTTGTTATTGGCCGTGCAAAAGTCGGACTGATCGAACCTGCTGTTGTGGTTAAGGAGGATAAATCAGCCTGGGTATCCGAATTTCTAAATACCGAAACGTTGGTTGAGCTTTGATTAGCCGTTGCCAGATCGGGCTTGCCATCCCCATCCAAATCCCCTATGGCGACTGATTGTGGGGTAGTTCCTGTTCCAAAATCTACTTTTGTGGCAAATGAACCTGCTATTATGCTACCAAGCGTACTGGTATTGCGGAATACCGAAACGGTGCTTGAGCTTACATTAGCCACTACCAGATCGGGCTTGCCATCCCCATTCAAATCCCCTATGGCGACTGAAGATGGCTGAGCGCCTGTTCCAAAATCCACGTTGGCAGCAAATACAATACTACCGCTGCTGCCGGTATTGCGTAATACCGAAACGTTGGTTGAGCTTTGATTAGCCGTTGCCAGATCGGGCTTGCCATCCCCGTCCAAATCCCCTATCGCTACTGAACGTGGTTGAGTGCCTGTTGCAAAATCTACTCTAGCAGCAAATGAACCTGCTACTATACTACCACTAGTACTCGTATTGCGGAATACCGATACGTTGTTTGAGTTGTAATTAGCCGTTGCCAGATCGGGCTTGCCATCCCCATTCAAATCCCCTATCGCTACTGAATATGGCTGAGCGCCTGTTGTAAAATCTACTTTGGCAGCAAATGAACCCGCTATTATGCTACCAAGCGTACTGGTATTGCGTAATACCGATACGTTGTTTGAGCTGTAATTAGCCACCGCCAGATCGGGCTTGCCATCCCCATCCAAATCCCCTATGGCTACTGACCATGGGTTAGCGCCTGTTCCAAAATCCACTTTGGCAGCAAATACAATACTGCCGCTGCTGCCGGTATTGCGGAATACCGATACGTTGTTTGAGCTGTAATTAGCCACTGCCAGATCGGGCTTGCCATCCCCGTCCAAATCCCCTATGGCTACTGAAAATGGACTAGTGCCTGTTCCAAAATCTACTTTTGTGGCAAATGAACCCGCTGCTATACTTCCGCTGCTGCCGGTGTTGCGGAATACCGAAACGGTGGTTGAGCTTTGATTAGCCACTACCAGATCGGGCTTGCCATCACCATCCAAATCCCCTATCGCGACTGAAAATGGGGTAGTTCCTGTTGTAAAGTCTTGTCTTGGATTGAAATCAGCTACTGTGAGACTTGTTTTCGCCGGGCTATAAATGGGATTAAAATTAGCCAAGCTGTAAGCGGCCAAAACCGTTCCCGTATTCAAGACCGTTATGGGAGCAAAGGTCGCCCCTGTGGGTACCGTTACAGTCAAACTTGTTGCCGATGCCGCCGTTACCGTTGCTCCGGTAGCGCCAAAGAATACGATGTTATCGGCAGCAGTGGTATTAAAACCGGTACCCGTTATCGTCACCACATCTCCGGGTTTGGCGCTTAGCGGGGTGAAGGAGGTGATAACAGGGATGATCAATGACCTAGTTACCGTTAAAGTATAGGTTTTTGTTGTTCCATTTTGGGCAGTTACCAAAACCTCTATGGTGTTGATTCCCTCTGTCAAATTTAAAGCACTTGTGGCTAAGCCTGAAGTTACTGCTTCGTAACTACCCCCATTTAATTTTAATTGTATCGTTGCGGTGGCATCTGCTCTTGTAGCTGTTACCGTTGTGCTTGTTGTTGCATTGAACACAAATGCGCTATAGCTTGTCGTTACTGAGGCAAAAGCAGGATTGATCGCCCCTGCTGTTGTGGTGAAGGCGGATAAATCTGCGTTGGCACTTGCTGCTCTTGTTATTGTTAAAGTATAGGTTTTTGTTATGCTACCATCTTGGGCAGTAACCCATAGGTCTATGGTGTTGCTTCCCACTAGTAAATTTAAGGCGCTTGTGGCTGCTCCACTCACTGCTGCCG
>Ga0209702_10000175_pt1 | contig 127830 bp, 99 predicted proteins | sample FRY01_FD_187210 | JGI IMG/M metagenome (GOLD analysis project Ga0209702, IMG submission 187210) | Freshwater microbial communities from Lake Fryxell liftoff mats and glacier meltwater in Antarctica - FRY-01 (SPAdes) (version 2) | ecosystem: Environmental > Aquatic > Freshwater > Ice > Glacier...
GTAGCTGCACTGTCAGCGTAGGCGCCAGCCTGCGTGGGTGGATGCGTGCGCCCGACACCCGGTCAACATGCTAAAACGGCGGTCCCCGCCGGAAGGGAAGGCGCGGGCGGGGTTTGGGCCGATCGGTACTGCCCGTGGGCTGGTGGACATTGACATGAGGGCCGTTGGGGTGGTAGCCGCCTTCGAGACGAAGGAGGAGCCCCGCATGGAATCACCCGACGCGCCGCCAAGGTTCGTATACACATTCGGCATCGGCGCGACGAGCACCGGGACCTCTACGCACGCGCTCCTCGGGGGCAAAGGCGCATCGTTGGCCGAGATGACCCGCCTGGGGCTGCCGGTCCCGCCGGGGTTCACGCTGACGACCGAGGCCTGTCGCGCCTTCATCGCCAATCGCGGGCAGCTTACGGCCGAGATCCGCGCCGAGGTCCTCGCGGCCCTCGCCAAGCTTGAGGCCCACATGGGCTTCTCCCTGGGCGACAACGAGGCCCCGCTGCTGGTGTCCGTGCGCTCTGGCGCCGCTGTCTCGATGCCGGGCATGATGGACACGGTCCTAAACCTTGGTCTGAACGACGTCACCGTCGAGGCCCTCGGAAACCGCACCGGAAACCCCCGTTTCGCATGGGACAGTTATCGACGGCTGATCCAGATGTACTCGGATGTCGTGATGGGCCTTCATGGCGACCATCTCGAGCAGCTCCTTGAGCGACTTAAGGAAAAAGAAGACGTCATCTCAGACGCGTCCCTGTCGACCGAGGCCCTGCGAGAGCTAACGGGCATCTACCGGAGGCGTCTCGTCGATCTCAGCGGCGCGACCTTCCCCCAAGACCCGAAAGAGCAGCTGTGGGCGGCCATCGAGGCGGTCTTTTCCAGCTGGAATAACCGCCGCGCCGTCGACTACCGCAACCACCACCGCATCCCGCATGACCTCGGCACCGCGGTGACGGTCCAGGCGATGGTCTTCGGCAACATGGGCGCGTCGTCTGCGACCGGCGTCGGCTTCACGCGCAACCCGAACCATGGTGAACCCATCTTTTTTGGCGAGTGGCTGCCGAACGCGCAGGGCGAAGACGTCGTCGCGGGCATCCGCACGCCGCGGCCGCTGAACGTCGAGTCCGGGGCCCTGCACGTCGAAGAGACGATGGAGCACGCCCTGCCTGAGGCCTACGGCGAGCTGGTGCGGGTCAAAGAGCTGCTCGAGAACCACTACCGCGACGTGCAGGACATCGAGTTCACCGTCCAAGAGGGGCGCCTCTGGGTGCTGCAGACGCGGACCGGCAAACGCGCACCCGCCGCCGAGGTCCGCATCGCGGTCGATATGGTCGATGAGGGGCTCATCACCGAAGACGAGGCGATCCTGCGCATCCGCCCCGAGACCCTCGAAAAGCTTATGCATCCGCGCATCAACCCGGACGCACCGCGCGACGTCTTGGCCGTCGGCCTTGGCGCATCCCCTGGCGCCGCGACTGGGCGCGTGGTCTTTTCGGCCCAGGACGCCGTCGAGTGGAGTGGCCGCGGCGAAGCGGTGATCCTCGTCCGGCGCGAGACCTCGCCCGAAGACATCCACGGCATGTTGAAGGCCCGCGGCGTCTTGACGGCGCGAGGCGGGATGACCAGCCACGCCGCGGTGGTCGCGCGCGGCATGTCCAAGCCATGCATCGTCGGGTGCCGCGACATCCACGTGAACTACGACGACCGCAACTTCTCGGCGGGCGATCGGGTCATCAACGAAGGCGAGGTCATCACCATCGACGGCGGCGAAGGCCTCGTGATGGTGGGCGCGGTCGAGACGATCCAGCCCCGCCCAAGCGCTTATGTGGCGCGCATCATGGGCTGGGCCGACGCTCAGCGGCGGCTCAAGATCCGCACCAACGCTGACACCCCTCGCGAGTGCGCCGCGGCCCGCGAGCTTGGCGCTGAAGGCGTGGGCCTGTGCCGCACCGAACACATGTTCTTCGACAAGGGCCGCATCAACACCGTCCGCGAGATGATCTTGGCCGAGACCGAGGCGGGTCGACGCGAGGCGCTCAGTCGCCTTTTGCCAATGCAGCGCGAGGACTTCAAAGGGATCTTTCGCGCGATGGCGGGCTTCCCGGTCACGATCCGCCTCTTAGACCCGCCGCTGCACGAGTTTCTGACGGACGAAGCCGAAGACATCACGGCGATGGCGACGTACCTCGGTCAGAGCGAGACCAAGGTGCGCGAGCGCTATCGGGCGCTGCATGAGGTCAACCCGATGCTTGGGCATCGCGGCTGTCGCCTCGGGATCACCTACCCTGAGATCTATGAGATGCAAGTACGTGCCATCGTCGAGGCCGCCTGCGCGGTCGCCAAAGACGGGGTCGCGGTCGAACCCGAGATCATGATCCCTCTGGTGTCCCACGTCCGCGAGCTCGAGCTCGTGCGCGAGCTGGTGCTGACGACGGTCGACAATGTCCTGCGCGAGGTCGGAGGCGCCCTCAAGGTCAAGATCGGCACGATGATCGAGCTGCCGCGCGCCTGTATGACCGCCGACCAGATCGCGCCGGCCGCCGACTTTTTTAGTTTCGGCACCAACGACCTTACCCAGACCACCTTTGGTATCAGCCGCGATGACTGCGGGCGCTTCTTGCCCCTCTACGTCGAGGCGGGGATCCTGCCTGGGGATCCCTTCGTCAGCGTCGATCCCGCCGTGGGTGCCCTCATCGAGATTGCCACCACGCGCGGCCGCGCAGCGAATAGCGACCTCCACGTCGGTGTTTGCGGCGAGCACGGCGGCGATCCCGCCAGCATCGCCTTCTTCGACGGGCTGGGGCTCGACTACGTGTCCTGCAGCCCCTTTCGTATTCCTATCGCGCGCCTCGCGGCCGCTCAGGCTCATCTGATGCAAAAGAAAAACGTGGTGCACGAATGATTCGCGGTCTCCGAGCGCTCGTCATCATGTCCTCCCTCGCGGTACTTAGCGTTTGCGCCTGCGCCTGCAACAGCTCTGAAGCCAGCCCGCCGCATCCGAATAACGCGGTGAACTACCCGATCAGCGTGACCGCGGACCCGTCCGAGCGCATCGTCTGGGTCGTATCTGGAAACTTCAACCTCGGCTTTCGCGGCGGCGCGGTCCTCCCGATCGATGTAGTCGAGAACCGCTTCATCCCCGAATTATCGTTTGAAGTCGGTAACTTTCCCGGACCCCTGATGATCCGTAGTGACGCTCAAGGCCGCGCTCAGACGGGCTACATTGCGTCGCGGGACGACGACTCGATCTATTTCGTCAATTTTGCCGCGAGCGACACGGGCCCTTCTGGCGTCAGCTGCGAAGACGGGGCACGGGGCACGGGGGATGACGCTATCTTGCGCTGCCCCAAAAGCGGCGCGGTGACCTCCGGGCGCGGCTTAGGCAACGAGTCTCTCATTATCGGCGATGACCCCTTCGAGCTCGCGCTAATCCCGTCCCGAGCCCCGGGCATCCCCGATCTGCTGGTCAGCGCGGCCATGAAAGACGGGACCCTGTCGAGCTACAGCCTCGCCGACGATGGCACCCCGACCCTCGTGGGCAACCTAGCCCTTAGCCGCACCATCTTTGGTCTCGCGCCCGACGCGCGACGCGGTCGCATCTTCGCGACACACAAGAGCTTCAACGCCGTGACCGTCGTCAACGTGCGGGACCGCAACGTGGCCCCGGCCATCGACACGACGAACCCCTGGCTGACGCCGGTCGAGAACGTCCAAGTGACCGAATTCATCTCGCAAACTGCTGCTCGCGACCGCGCCCGTTCGGCGGTCCTCTCGGCCGATGGTTCCCGCCTCTACGTGAGCTTTCGATCGCCTGACTCGCTGATCGTCTTCGATACCCAGCCCGAGTCAGGCACGTCAAACCTGCGTGAGATCCGAAAGATCCCGCTCACCGGCGACCCTGGCGAGATCGCGCTCGTCCCCGCGACCGATGATCACCCAGAGCTCCTCTTCGTCAGCTGCTTTCAATCGAACCGTGTGGAGATCGTGGACCCCAACGCTGGCGTCGTCGTCGGCGGGATCCGCACCGGCCAAGGCCCATCCGGTCTCGCGGTCATCGAAAACGCAGAGCTCAACATATTCCGCTTGTACGTGGCCCTCTTCAATGAGAACGCCGTCGGCGTCATCGAGCTCGACCCGACCTCGCCCGAGTACCTCACGACGATCGCGGAGATCCGATGAGCGCCCATCTCTATAGCCGCACCACACTGGCGCTGGCCCTCGCGGCGACGCTCGCCGCCTTTGGCTGCGATGATCCGCAGTCCGTTCGCCAGAGCGCGCTTCAAAACCCCATCGACTTCACCTACGCCTGTGAGGGCGAGACCGCCACGACGGCCCCTGTCATCGACGAGACCGCGGCTGCTTTCAATAACACACGTATCTGTGCGGATCTCGCCACAGGACGCCAGGGTGCGCTCTTTGGCCTGATCCTCAATCGTTTCCCGGCGACCGTGACTCTCAGCCAGTTGAACCCCGCGACCGGTGTTCGCCAGTTCCTCGACGCCGACTTCTTCACGCCGGGCACCACAGGCATCCCGGTCGGGTCCGAGCCCGTGCGCATCCTGCGGTCCGGGGACTGGTCGCATTTCTACGTCTTGAGCGCTGGCGGGACGCGGGTCGATCGCATCACTATCAACGGCCTGTCTGGCAGCGCCTATTCGTTTGAGACGACCTTTGCCGCCCTACCCGGAACACCACTTGATGGCGTCGTTCTTGGCGACAGCCTCGTCATCGTGCCGCGCGATGCGGCCGAGTTGTGGGTCATGCGGACCGACGGGACGACCGACTGGAGCGTCACTGCCCCTTCCTTCACGCGCATCCCGTTGCCAGACCAAGTCTTGGAGATCAATACACTAGACGACGACCTCCTGATCAACTGGCGCCACCGCCCCGTGCTGAGCCGGATCAGCATCGATGGCACGATCCAAGAGGAGGTCGGCCTCGCGCCGCAGTGTCGCGACGGCCTAGACAACGACAAAGATGGCCTGGTTGACCTCGCGGACGGGGACTGTCTGAACGGCGCGGACGCCGACGAGTCACCGATCAAGGGCGTCGCACGCCCGGCCCTACCGCCAATTTTCGCGGGATCATTTGCCGGCGCGACTAGCTGCGACAACGGAATCGACGATAACGGCGACGGCCTCACGGATGCAGAGGACCCGGCATGTGGCGGTGATGATGCGGACGCTGAGAGCCTTCCAGCGTGCGCCAATGGTATCGACGATGATGGCGACGGCCTCACGGACAGCGACGACGGACAATGCACCTCGGACGAGGTCTCATCCGAAGGCCCGGCACCCGTCGATGGTCCTTTTTCAACAACCTTCGTGGACGGCGGTGCCGCAGGCCGCTTTGTTTACGTGCTGGACGCGCGCCTCGGTCAGATCTTGGTGTTCCAATATTCGGACTCGAGACTGACCCGCGTCGATGTGCACGCTGAGGCTGGCCTCGCGCCTGATCTCTTGTCTGTGCCCTTCGATACGCCCTCGGCCGAGCCGACGGTCACGACCGCGCTGCCGGCGATCCGCCAGCCCGCATACGCCCTCGCGGGCCACCGGAACATCCCGATTTTATCCGGGAATCCCTTCAAACTCAGCAGCTCGCGCGTCCGTGGCGAGCTGTGGGAGCGCCTCATCCCCGGCGCATCCGTGCCACGCAATATCCTGTCGACCCTATGGAAACCGGCTGTCTGTGACCCCGAGAGCCCCGCCGACCAATGCGCGCAGCCGGCCGCCGATGACGCGAGCTGGGTCGTCTACGGTGCGGCGCTTGATGGCCGGATTCAACTCATTGAGGCGATCCGCCGCGGTGAGCCAATGCATCGCCTCTTCCAGCGCCAATTGGACGCGTCTCGCCGGATCCACGACATCTCCGCGCCCCGCATGACGCGTCGAGGCACCCTCATCAGCTCACGCGGCCAGGCGAGCCCTGGCTTTCCGTTCATCGGCGCCGCCGCGCAAGAGGTCTTGGTCGACGCGGTCACAAGCGAGAGCCCCGCGCGCCTTCGCCGCTACGGCATCTGGCCGGCCGACGACTTTGAAGAGGCCCCCACCGAGAGCTGGGCCCTGACCTATGAAGGCGTCATCCCCGGGACGCGCGCCTATTCTGGGCGCTTCGCCGACGCGGCGACCTTCTTCGATGTGAATCAGCGCTTCTGCGAGCTGGGTGTTCAGCCCGGTGATTGGTTGCAGCTCCAAGTTCCAACGACGAGCAGCGATCCGTCACTTCACACGACAAGCGTGGTCGCGCTGGCCGACGGCCGGGTGTGTCCATTGCTAGCGCTAACGACGGCGCTGGTGGAGGTCCAGGTCACGGCGGTCGGTATGGCGACCCTCAGCGTCGACCCGACGACCGCGCGTCTCCGGGCGCAGCGCCCGAGCCTCGACGACGACGCGGTCAGGGCCGCTAACCTGTCAACGCGCCTATGCCAACAGGCCATCGACGCCCTCGACGCCACCCTGCAGATCCCCGAAAACCTCATCGCGTTCGAGGGCTTCTCGCCCGCGCTCGTGCCGGCGCGCCTCAGCTACCGGGTGCGCCCGGATGAGACCTGGGTCGCGGTTGGCAGCGTCTCGGGCTTTATGCACCGCCAAGCGTGGGACCGGACGACGAGCCAGTGCACGACAGACGACGGGCTGGACCCGCGCTTGGAATCACGCTTTCACGACGTCGCCGGCGCGGTCGAACGATACGACCAGTGCCCCCCGACGACGGAGTCTCTCTTAATCGACCGCGTCGAGACGCTGGCCGCCGGCGCGACCCGTTTTACGAACCCGAGCTTCTCGCTCTACCTCTTCCCTGCCTGTTCGACCGCCCCTGACGGCACGTTCAAGGCCACCCCCACTCAGCAAGAGACCGCGTTTACGTTCACCGTGACGGGTCCTCAAGCTGGAAGTGCGCTATCGGTTTCCGATAGCATGTTGCTCGCGCGAGTTCCGCTGTTGGAATCGCGCCGCCACCAGGTGCAGCTGGACGCCGGGCGAAATCGCCTCAGCATCCTCCAGCTGCGCTTTGGAGACCTCAAAGAAATCACGACGTTGGAGTGATCGATGCGCCGTTTTGCACTTGCCCCCCTGTTTATCTCCTCGCTCTGCCTCGCGGCCCTACCTGCGTGCGAGAGTGACCCCAAGACCACCCCCGGGATGGACGTGACCCCCGGCCAGGACGTGACCCCCGGCCAGGACGTGACCCCCGGCCAGGACGTGACGGTCAACCTCGACGTTCCGGTCGGTGACCGCACCGTGAAGTCTCTGCAGGAAGAGGCTGAGTCCGTCCAATGCATTGAGGTAAACCCTGGCTTCACGAACGTCAATCCGGCCGTCATCGTCCCGAACGTCGTCGTAACGACCCCGCGCTTCAACGCCTTCAAGAGCGACGCGGACCCGACCAAGGACCTCCACGGCTATTACGTGGCCGACCAATCGGGTGGCGCCTGGTCGGGTATCCTCGTGACCCTTCCCGCCTCGGCGGACACCCAGTTCGCGATCGGCGACGTCCTGACCGTCGGCGGCCAGCTGGTCGATTATTTCTGCAACACGCAGATCTCGGCGACCATTTATACGAAGACCGGCACGGCCACTCCGCCCGCGGCTTTAGTGGTCAGTGGCGAGCAAGCTATTAGCGAAGCTCTTGAAGGTGTCCTCGTGACTCTTGAGGGCGTAGAAATCATCGCGAAGCCGGACGCTTATACGATCAAGGCCGCCGATAACACCCAGCTTGAGGTCGGCTATGATTTCGGCATCAATGGTTTTCGCATCTCGCTCGACATCGGCGCAACTTACAACCTAACCGGCGTCATGAAGTTCGGCTTCGGCGAGCGCCAGCTCTTGCCGGTCAGCGCGGCGGGCATTGTGAAGACTATTGATGCGCCTGTCGGAGAGATGACAACTATTAAGGCCATACAGGGGTCGACGCCAAGCACGGTCTGTACTCAACCCGGTGGGTTCGTAAATGGCGCGAGCGGGACCATCGCCGGGACCGTGGCGGTGGCAAAACACTATGTAACAGGTGCGTTGGAAGGCTACTATCTCACGGATGGCACGATGGATCCCTATAGCGGGATCCTCGTCACCATCCCCAAGGTCCAGGCCACTAACTTCGCCGTAGGTGATGTACTGTCTGTCGTGGGCAGCCACGTTGAGGTCTATTGCATGACACAATTTGTCGGCACGAGCATCACGAAGACTAGTGACGGTGGCACTGTCCCCACGGCGGTTGTCCTGCTGAAAGACATTCCCGACGCTGACCTCGAGCAGTACGAGGGTATGCTCGTGGAATTCGCGAACGTCACGATCGGTGAGCGTGCAGCCCCTGTAAAGCCCAGTTATACCTCGGAGTACGCAAAACCCTTCACGACAAATGGGACGATTCACATCGACTGGTCCCTGCTTTCAGGGAGGATGGATGATATTCCGGCGGTTGGCACCACGTTGACGACCCTTCGCGGCGTGGTTCGGCAGAGTTTTGAGCGCCGTCGTATCTCGCCGCGCACCGTTGCCGACATGGTGACGGGCAACTAAACAGGGCGACCGTCTCAAAATGTAGATTTCTGGGGCCGGGTAGCTTGCACTACCCGGCCCTTTCTTTTACGTTTCGTTCCATGAAGACGAACACACACACCATGACTTCCCGACTGAGCTGTACATGGCGCATTTTAGGCGTGACCACAGTGCTTCTGGCATCGCCAGGGTGCTTTCCCAGCCTGCCACCTGAAGATGCGGACTCAACCGAGAACGACATCACCCAAGACATTGGGGTGAAAGATGTTTCTAGTGAGTCCACACGTGTGATAGGGCTGCAAGCCAGTGACGATGACCCGGACATGGTCAAACTCAGTTGGACCGCAGTCGATACCGCCACCGGCTATCGAGTCGAACAATGTGCTTCACCATGCACCGGAAATTGGGCGGTCATCGCGACGGTTACTCAGGCCTCCTATGCCGATGAAAGCGCCGAGGCCGCGCCGGTACCCGCTGCACCCCAACTGACGCTCTCGGCGGAGACACCCAACGATGTCAAGCTGAGTTGGCCAGAGCCAAGCGTCTCACCCGGTCGGGCTTATACATACCGCGTCGCGGCTCAACTCGACGATGGCTTCGCAGGCCCCTCTGAGGAAGTGATTGGCGTTCGTAGCGCGTGGCCTATCGCAGCCTACGCGTGGTCCTATGATGGTCTTGCATGGCAAACCATTGCGGGTACAAGTAGAGAGCTCATCGACACGACGGGCCCAGCGCCAACGCTCATGCCGGGCACCGCCAAGGCTTCGCAGGGTGAGTACGCTGGCTGGGTTCAACTCACGGTGACGGGCATCTCCGCGACCCCGGGCGCAGCGCGAAGCTACAGGGTACGTGCTGAAACTAATGGCGGAAACTCGGACCCTTCGAACGTCGTCTTGGCGCAACGCGGTGCCCCGACGATCTGGATGGTCCTCTGGGAACGCTCAGTAGACGCAACCACTGACTCGTTTGAGATGATCGCCGGTGCCGCCGGTCCGACTTGGAACGACACGGAGGCGCCTGACAATGGCGCGACGCGCTACTATCGCGCGTCGATCGCGTCCGATGGCCTTGTACCCGTAAAGACGACCGCCGTGGTCGGTTACCGCAAGCCCCCGCCTGGAACGCTCGCCAACCTAAGGGCCTCAACTGACCTCGAAGATGGCATTGAAATCACTTGGGATCCCGTCAGCAACGCGACTGGCTACCGCATCTATCGTGCGGGCCTCGCTATTCAGGAGGTAGGCGCGAGCGAGACGTCCTGGACCGATCGAGACGCGAGTTTTGCCGTGGGCGCGACGTGGAGCGCGCCCAAAGACGTGGTTGCAACGACAGACGCGCCGAGTCATGTCGCTATCTCGTGGACCGCGCCAGTTCGCCCGGTGGGGCCCACCGCCGAATACTCCGTCGCTCCTATCAACCCGGCGGGTGAGGGCGAGCGCGTGGGTCCGGTCAGTGGGCGTCGAGCTCTTTCTGAGTTGGTTTCTTTTGAGATCGAAATATCGGACGAATCACGCAATGCAAGCGAGGACACGCATGAAACGGCGACAGCGTGGCAGGACACGGCGGCTCTAGCACCTACCATCGCTGCGGGCACCATCGCAGCGAGCCAAGGCGATCGCCAAGCGCATATTGCGTTGACATCAAATAATGCTTTGGTCGTCAGGCACAACGTCGATTACCGGGTACGTGGGGTGCTCAACGGCAATGCCTACACCCCTTGGAGCCAGAAGGTCACCGGTGCGCGCGGCGCTGGGAGCCTTCAGTGGACCTGGCAATGGGCGAGCACCAATACATCGGGCACCCTTTGGTCTCCAATCACGGGGGCGCAGCAATCAGTGACTGGCGACGCAAACGCGCCTGTCGACGGAACTCTACGATATTATAGACTGCTGCTCTCCGCTGATGGCGCGACGACCGTCACCACGTCGACGGTTTCGGGGTATCGCCTCGCCTTGACCGATATTAGCGCGGGTCGCGACCACGTGTGTGCGCTCGCCACCGACAAGACCATCTGGTGCTGGGGTGCGAACGAGGCTGGGCAACTGGGTCGGGGCAATGCGAGCACCCAAGAGGCCACGCCGGCACGCGTTCAGGGCATCACGAATGCGACCCAAGTAAGCGCTGGTGGAGCGCACACTTGTGCCCGTCTGAGCACGAATGGTGTCGTCAAATGTTGGGGTAGCAATAGCTATGGCCAGCTCGGCGACAATAGCCAGACGGCCCGTCTTCAGCCGGTGTCGGTCTCAGGTTTGAATGGTGTCGCAGAGATCGGTGCGGGCGAAGACTTCACCTGCGCAAGACTTTTAGTTGGAGGTGTGAGATGTTGGGGCCGCAACAATGTTGGACAGCTCGGCGATGATAGTCAGATCACGCGCCTCACACCCGTCGTTACATCCCAGTGGAATTTCGATTACGCGGCCCAAACTAGCTCGGTATCCCCCCTAATAGACGCCGTAGCTTTGGCTGTTACAAAGGACAACGCTTGTGTGGTTCGTTCAGGTGCAAATAACTCTGTTTGGTGTTGGTCGGGTTCACCCATTGGTGGTACGGAAAACACAGGCGTTTATCGGAACCTCGCGTCTGGCGCTTTGGGGTCAAACATTCTGTCTCTGGCAAAAGGAAGCTCAGCGCACCATATCTGTGCGATGAGTAGCAATAAAGTCTGGTGCTGGGGAAGCGACGCGGTCGAAGAGATTTCGAGTTTCATCACACCAGTTCCCACTTGGGCCCGTTATAACACCTATCAATCCGGTCCCGTTGCTATCAATCGCTACACGGGTATTACAAAGGTCGCGGTCGGTTTCGGAACCACCTGTATCTATACGAACACCAACCACCTGATTTGTGGAGGTAGTGGTGGACATGGCGGCTATTTCGAGATCGATCAGTTGCTGCCGAACGTCATAGCGATAGCGATTGATGGGTCGCCTGCGACTCCATTCGCCCTCATCAACCACGGCGTTGTTTCGATCAGCGAGACCTCAACGACTCCGGTTCCATTCCCTTGACCCCGGCGAAACTCACGGAACTCAAATCAATCGCGACGATCTTCGGACGCTACTTCAAGGTGGCCGGGGTCAAGGACGGCGCTCTTGCGCTTTGCGCCGGGGTTCTGGCCGCGAAACGCGCTGATCCATTTGCCTTCTTGGGTAAAGCAGCGGACCTCAGAGAGCGCCTCTCGCGCGAGCAGGCAGGGATCGCGGTGTGCATCTATCGCATGCTACTCAAACGAATACCACGCGAGAAGGCGCTCGCGGCGATGGCGCCACTCATCGAGGCCGGCGCTATCGGTTTTTTGATAAAGACCCTGCCGGAGGTCCGACCAGCGACCCTCACCAAGGGCACGGCCGATACGCGGCGGACCCTCGTCCGAGGCTGGATCGATCGGTTCTACACGGCGACGGCTGAGATCGCCGAGGTCACGGAGTCCCAGGTCGTCTTTCATGTGACGGGCTGCGCCCTCGTCCGGCTGGTCCACGCCGCCGGCCACCCTGAGCTGGCGCCGCTGTTCTGTAAGGGGGACCTCGCGTTCTTTCAACAGCGCGGGATTCGGCTCACGCGGCCCACGACGATCGCCAAGGGCGACGCGCTGTGTCGGTTTGAGTTGCAAAGAGATTGAGGACGACATGATGGATCGAGGCCTACCCGGCCTCGTCCCCCGCTTGGTATGGCGTCGCCCACCCCTCACAGTCGGCCGCCTAATCCCGGACGCGGTGGACGGCGTGAACGCCCTTGAGGGCCTCGAGTTTACGGGTGACGTCGGTCAGCTCTTGGAGGTGACGCGTGCGGAAACGGAAGACGTTCTCAGCCCGACCGTCTGGCGCCTCGGCGCACACAGCCGCGTCGATGTTCATCTTGAGGTCCGAGAAGACCTTCGTCATGCGGGTCAATAGACCTGGGACGCCGTTCTCGGTGAAGACCCGGATGGCGACCGGATACCCCGACCCGGTGCTATCGCCCCAGCGGACATCGACGGCCCGGTCCATATCGACATCGATCGTATTCGTGCAGCCGCGGCGGTGGACGCTGATGACGTGACCGGGCGTCACGAAACCGACGATCTGTTCGCCGGGCACAGGGGAGCAGCACTTCGCGATAGAGTGCTTCACGCCTTCTAGACCGTCGACGACGACGCCCTCGGGGCGCTTGCGGACGCGGTCCATCAGACGACCAATCGATGAGGTCGGCGGCTCTTTGGGGGGCTTCGTCGCCAGCTCAGGGAGGGCGTTTGGCAGGACCGACTCGGCCGAGATGTGACCCATACCGACCTGAACGACGAGCTCCTCGACGGAGTCAAGGCCCGCCATTTTGGCCGCCTTGAGCAGCTCGGGGGACTTGCGCATTTTCAGGAAAGACTTGGAATACTTGCGGAATTCCTTGTCCAACAGCTGCTCGCCGAGCTCCATGCTGCGTGCGCGCTGCTCTTTCTTAATGAAGGCCTTGATGCGATCCTGGGCGCGGTTGGTCTTGACGAATTTGAGCCAGTCCTTGTTCGGGCGCTGGTTCTTATTGCGAATAACCTCAACGACATCACCGTTCTTGAGGCGATAGTTGAGGGCCACGATGTGGCCGTTGACGATGGCGCCGCTGCAGGTCGCGCCGACCTCGGAGTGGACCGCGTAGGCAAAATCGACGGGCGTCGATCCGCGCGGCAGGACCTTGAGCTCGCCCTTGGGCGTGAAGGTATAGACCTCATCGGCGAAGAGCTCGATCTTAACCGACTCTAAGAACTCGGTCGGGTCGTCGAACTCGCGCTGCCATTCCATGAGGCGCTTGAGCCAATCGAAGCGCTCCTCATCGCGCCCCTCCATCTTGCCGCCTTCCTTGTACTTCCAGTGCGCCGCGATGCCCCCCTCGGCCACGCGATGCATCGCGTGGGTGCGGATCTGAACCTCGACCGGCTGGCCCTCGGGCCCGATGACCGTCGTATGCAGGCTCTGATAGCGGTTGGGCTTCGGCAGCGCGATGTAGTCCTTGAAGCGGCCGGGCAACGGACGCCAGAGGTCGTGGACCAGCCCTAGCACATGGTAGCAATCGGACTGCTTGTCGACCAGGACCCGAAAGGCTAATGAATCATAGACCTTATCAAGTGGGATATCGTGACTTTGCATCTTGCGATGAATGGACCAGAAATGTTTGGGGCGACCGCTGACCGAGCCGTGGATGTTCTCACGTACTAGGAGCTCGCCGATCTCCTCGATCACCTTATCTAGATAGGACTTACGCTCGGAGAGGCGCCGGTCCATACCTAGTTTGAGTTCTTGGTATTTTTCCGGATAGATGTGCCGAAAGCTCAGGTCTTCGAGGTCGCATTTGAGTGCGCCGAGGCCCAGCCGATTGGCGAGAGGCGCGAAGATGTCCATCGTCTCTTGCGCGATCACGATGCGCTTTTCGGGCGGGAGGTGCTCGAGGGTGCGCATATTATGGTTGCGGTCCGCGAGCTTGACCAAGATGACACGAATGTCTTGGCTCATCGCGATGAGCATCTTCCGGAAGTTCTCGGCCTGTTTTTCTTCTTTTGACCTGAAACGGATCTTCGAGAGCTTGGTCACACCATCGACGAGATGCGCGATATCCTTGCCAAAACAGGCCACGAGGTCCTCGTGGGTCGCCGACGTATCTTCGACCGTGTCGTGCAGGAGGGCCGCGCAGATGGTGCCCTCGTCGAGCTTCATGTCGGCGACGATGTGCGCCACGGCCACGGGATGGCCGACGTAGGGATCACCGTTCTTGCGGCGCTGGGGCCGGTGGTGCTGCTCGGCGAAGATGAAGGCCCGCTGGATGAGGTTCAGGTCTGGGTTCGGATGGTAGGCGCGGACCTTCGCGAGCAGCTCAGCGATAGTCGGCTCGCCCGGCTGCGGGATGGCCGGTCGCGGTTCGGGAGCGGGGACAATTTTGGAGGGCGAGGTTAGGGCTACCATAGCGAGCACCATAAGCCCCATCGCGACCGGAAGCAAAGCAAGCTTTGCGGCCGCTCGACCGCATGACTCTGTGCTCGACGGCCGCGCCGGCGTTGGCTATGGTCCGCGCCGTGAACAACTTCCAGCCCATCTCCGCGAGTCTTCGCGCCCTCCTCGCGTCTGCCCCTGCCGACGATCCCCGCATCCGGACGCGTCACCTCGCGATCGGCTCGGGGGCGATCGCGGCCTTGGGCTCCCTCTTCGTCGAGGCCTTCCCGGAGGCCCACCCCGTCATCATCGCCGACGCGGAGACCTTCGCGGCCGCAGGCGCCGCTGCCGAGGCATCGCTGACCGCCGCTGGCCTGACCCCGCGGCGGCTCATCCTTGAGGCGCGGGCCAGCGACGACCACCTCATCTGTGAGGATGGAATTAATCGCGCGCTCGCGGCCATCCTGAAGGCCGAGCCCAACGCGATCGCGGTCGCCGTGGGCGCCGGCACCGTCAACGACATCGCGAAGGACGCCTCGCATCAGCTCGACCGGGACTACGTCGCGGTCGCGACCGCGGCGTCGATGAATGGCTACACGTCGACCATCGCGGCGGTGCTCGTGGGGGGCGTCAAGCGCACCCTGCCTTCACGCCAGCCGCGGGTCATCGTCGCCGACATCGACGTGCTGGCCGCGGCACCTAAGTATCTGAATTTGGCTGGCTTTGGCGATCTGTTGTCCAAACCCGTGTCCCAGGGCGACTGGCTGCTGTCGCACTTTGTGCGCGGCGTCCCCTATGATGAAGCACCCAACGCGATTATCGACGCGCTCTTCGCCGAGCTCTTGACCCAAGCGCCAGCCATCGGGCGGGGCGACCTAGGGGGGCTCACGACCTTGATGGAGGCCATCCTCGTCTCGGGCTATTCGATGGCTCTCGCGGGTAGCTCGGCGCCCGCGTCGGGCGGTGAGCACCTCGTGTCCCACTACTGGGACATGGAACAGCTCACCGTAAACGCGCCTCTCTTGGGCCTTCACGGCACCCAGGTCGGGGTCGCGACGCGCGCCTCGGCCCGCCTCTTCCAGCGCCTCCTCGCGCTGGACCCAGCGACCATCAACCCGGCACAGCTCGCGGCACGGAAGCCTGATGCGTCGATTTACGCCGACCTCAGCGCCGCCCATCCGCGTCTCGACGCCGACACGGTGGCCGAGATCCAAGGACAGCTGCTTAAAAAGCAGCGCTTTGGGGCCGAACTTGAGGCCGAGCTGACGCAGATCCGCGACAACTGGACGACGATCCAGGGCCGAATCAGCGCGTGTTTCATTGGTGTAAAACGTATCGAGACGGCGCTAGCCGAGGCCGGCTGCGTCGCGACCGGCGCCGAGCTTGGCTGCGATGAGGCCCGCTTTATTCACACGCTGCGCGTCTGCCGGCAGATGCGCGATCGCTACGTGGCCCTCGATCTGATCGACGACCTCGGCCTCTTGGAAGGTTGGGCGGCCGCGGTCGTGGGCGAGATCGAATCCACCTGAACCCTCCGGGACGGCAACATGACCCTCATGAGTATGACAGGCTTTGGCGCTTCGACGTTCGCGCACGGCGACGCCGCTTGGCGCCTAGAGATTCGCTCCGTCAACCACAAGAGCCTCACGCTGCGGCCCCACTGGCCGTCGGAGTTCAACGGGTGGGATAACGCCGCCAACCGCCTCGTACGCGACCGCCTAGGTCGGGGCGCCGTCGATATCTTCGTGCAGACCGAGCGCGCCGCGGCCGAGTCCTTCGAGGTCCATGTCGATAGGCCCACGCTCATGGCGCTGATGCACGAGCTGCGCCTAGTCGCGGCCGAGGTCGGCTCTCCGCCACCCGGGCTCGACGCGGTGCTGAGGCTTGGCCCATTCGTGGAGGTCAAGCGACGTGCCCTCGACCCCGCCGCCATCGAGGGGCCCTTCTTGGAGGCCCTCGGCGCGGCCATCGAGGGCCTCGTCGCGATGCGCGCGGAAGAAGGCGCGGCCCTCGCGGCTGACCTCCTCGGCCGCGTGGACGCCCTCGACTCCTTTGTCAGCGAGGTCGAGGCCGCGGCCCCGCATGTGCTCAGGCTCTTCGAAGACCGCCTCCGCGCGCGCCTGGCTGAGGCCGAGACCCGTCTCGGCGCTGAATTCGACCGCGATCGCGCCCTCGCCGAGGTCGTCGTCTACGCAGACAAGAGCGATATGACGGAGGAGATCGTGCGGGCAAAGACCCACCTCAGGACCTTCCGCGCCCTCATCGAAGACGAGGAGGGCCAAGAGAAGGGACGCCGTCTCGACTTTATGACGCAGGAGATCCTGCGTGAGATCAACACCATGGGGTCGAAGTGCCGCGACGCCGATATCGCGCAGCAGGTCGTCGACGCCAAGGTCGAACTGGAGAAGATCCGTGAGCAGGTCCAAAACATCGCATGACGACGCAGACTCTGCCGGTGGTTGCGGCCTCCTCATCGTGCTGGCCGGCCCCAGTGGCACGGGTAAGTCTACGATCTTAAAAGAGGTCTTCGTGCTAGACCCGCGCCTCGCGTTCTCGGTCTCCCACACGACGCGGGCCGCGCGCGAGGGGGAGGTCGACGGTCGCGACTACCATTTCGTGGATGACGCGGCCTTCGATGCCCTCATCCGAGACGAGGCCTTCGTCGAGTGGGCGCACGTCCATGGCCGGCGCTATGGCACCGCCAAGCGCGAGATCAGCCGGCTGCAGCGAGCCGGCTTCGACATCGTCTTTGATATCGACGTCCAGGGCGCGGAGAACCTCTGCGCGGCCCTACCCGAGTCCGTGTCCATCTTTCTGTTGCCGCCATCGCTGGAGACCCTCGACAGTCGCCTACGAGGCCGCGGCACCGAGACGGAGGCCAACCTCGCGCTTCGCCTAGCCAATGCCCGCCGCGAGATCGCCCGCGCCTCTGGCTTTCAATATTTTGTTGTCAACACATCGATCCACGAGGCCGCGCAAGGTCTGCGATCCATCATCGCGGCCGAACGCCTTCGCGCCCATCACCACGAAGGGATGCCTGTCCGCCTCTTGGCGGGAGACGCCATCGCCTCACCGACATTTGACCGAGAGATTCCATGACCGCGCAAAATTCGACCTCCGACCGCCCCGTCCGCGTCCGTATCGCCCCCTCGCCGACCGGCGATGCCCACGTGGGGACCGCCTATATCGCGCTCTTTAACAAGGCCTTCGCGGAGAGCCAGGGCGGGAAATTCATCCTACGTATCGAGGACACGGACCAGACGCGCTGCTCGGACGAGAGCGAGAAGGGTATCTATCGCACGCTGAAGTGGCTTGGCCTCGATTGGTCTGAGGGGCCGGACATCGGTGGCCCCTTCGGACCCTATCGACAGAGCGAGCGCCTCGACATCTATAGGGCCCACGCCGAGATCCTGATCGCGCGTGGCACCGCCTACCACTGCTTCGCGACCCCGGAAGAGCTCGACGAGATGCGGCGCACGCAAAAAGAGCGCGGGGCCAAACAACCCTATGACCGCCGCTATCGGGATCTGCCTGTCGACGAGGCCAAGGCGCGCATCGCCGCCGGTCAGTCCTATGTCATCCGGCTCAAGATGCCGTTGGACGGCGAGACCGTGATCCGCGACGAGCTGCGCGGCGAGATCACCTTCCAAAACGACGGCCTCGACGACCAGATCCTTATGAAGTCCGATGGGTTTCCGACTTATCATCTGGCCAACATCGTCGATGACCACCTGATGGAGATCACCCACGTCATCCGCGCCGAAGAGTGGGTCCCGTCGACGCCCAAACACGTCCGCCTCTACGAGGCCTTCGGGTGGGAGGCCCCCGTCTTCGTGCACATGCCCCTGCTGCGAAACCTCGATAAGTCAAAGATTTCAAAGCGAAAAAACCCCGTCAGCCTCGACTATTACCTCGCCATGGGGATCCTGCCGGAGGCCCTCGTGAACTTCCTGGCGCGCATGGGCTGGTCCATGCCCGATGAGCGCGAGAAGTTTGAGTATAAGGACATGGTCGATAACTTTGACTTCAAACGAATAAGTATCGCCGGCCCGATCTTCGATCTCGACAAGCTGGACTGGCTCAACGGGCTCTATCTGCGCGAGCTCAGCGCCGATGCCCTCCTCGAGCGCCTGCGCGGGTGGCTCCTGGGCGATGATTACCTCAAGACCATCATCCCATTGGTACACGAGCGAATCAATCGGTTGAGCGACTTCATCCCGAAGACGGCGTGGCTCTTCGGCGAGCCGGACCTCCTGCCACCCGAGAGCTATGTGCCAAAGGGACGTGAGAAGGCTGAAACGAAAGACATTCTGGCGAAGGTCGCCGAGCTGGTGGACAGGCAAAATGCTTGGGACCCAACGATCTTAGAGCAGGTCTTCCGCGAGTTCTGCGCTGCTGAAGAGTGGAAGCCGAAGGACCTCTTTATGCTGCTGCGCTTGGTCGCGACCTCCAGCAATACGACGCCGCCACTCTTTGATTCCCTCGCGGCTATCGGCAAAGCTCGCCTCCAGGTCCGGATTCGCACCTGCGTCGCGCACCTGAAATGATAGAACTTTTCGCCACGACAGTGGCTGAGGAACATCCATGGACCTAGGCGCCGCGATCGAGACGCTGCGAGGACTACCGGACGCGGTGGTCCTCGCGGTGCTATTTGGTGGGTCCTTTATCGAGTACGTCGTCCCACCCGTGCCGGGGGACACGATCGTCGTCGCGGGCACCGTCCTCGTCGCCGCCTTTGGCTGGCACTGGGCGCCCGTCCTCGCGGTCGTGACCCTCGGCGCCATCGCGGGGGCCGTCGCGGACTTCGTCATCGGGCGCTGGCTCGTCAAGAGCGGGCGCGTGGACAGGATGGGCGAGGGCACGCGGAAGACCGTGGACAAGATCGTCGCCCAGATGCGCAAACGCGGCGCGGTCTATCTGGCGGTCAATCGCTTTCTGCCGGGGATCCGCGCCTTCTTCTTCGTGGCGGCGGGGATCGCGGGGCTGCGTTTCTGGAAGGTCATCCTGTGGTCAACCATCTCGGCCCTCGCGTGGAATATCATGCTGGTCGCGATCGGTTTCGCGGTGGGCAAGAACGTCGACGACCTTGAGCTCTTCTTGACGCGCTTCTCGTTCGTCGGCTGGGGCCTCATCGCGGCGATGGCCGTCTACTTTGGCGTCAAATGGTTTAGGTCGAGCCGGGCAAGAGCGTCTCGTAATAAAACTGCGGAGCCCGACCAAAAGTAGCGGCGCCGAAGAGGTTCACGAGGATCGCGATCCCGATCAAGATCATGAATTTCCTATCGATTGGTCGGTCGCCAAGAGCCAGCAACGCGAACAGATAGGGCATGTAGTCAAGGGCGAAGCGAAACCCGAACTGCACCCAGCCGGTGTTCTGATAGAAGAAGCCCGGGATAGCGGCGGCGGCCACCGCGAGCCAAAGCGCGACGCGTAAAGGCGGACGCTCGCGGGGCCACAGCAAAAAGAACATGAACGGCGTGGTCGCGAGCATACCGATGCCGTGATTGGAGATCATGACGTAGGGCGCCTCGGTCGTGAAACGCGGCATCGCCAACAGACCCGACAGGAGGTTGCGGTTGAGGTAGGCGAAGCTGAACATGCCATGGGTGCGCACGCGCTCGCCTGCGCCGCCCGAGAGGAAGGCGTGGCCAAACTCGCCAGGGTCACCGAAGCGGCTGGCATTGTACCACGCGAGCACCGCGAGGACGGCCACGAGCGGGACCGCGAACTTGATACCGGTCTTCAAGATCACGGGCCAGCGACCCCGCTGCCAGATGTTGCCCGGAAAGAAGAGCTGCCAGGCGAAGAACATGCCGCAAAAGAGGATGGGTGTGCGCGTGGCGAACCCGAGCCCGATGAGGAGACCAGCCAGCATGGGATGCTTGAGGTCTAGTGAGGCCATCATGAACCCGATGTTCACCGCGATCCCCATGATGAGCGCTGTAAACCAGACCTCGCCGCGGACGCTAGAGAAGAAGGCTACGGTCCCAAACGCGAAGGCCAGCGTGAGAATGACGTTGTCGCGTTGGTTCCGTTTTGAGTGGCCGCGCGTGACGAGAAGCTGCAGAAACCAAAAGAGAAGTACGGCGTTCAAGCCGCCCACCAAGACAGTTATTAAGACATCATTGGTATTGTAGCCAATGGCCGCCACAAAGGGCAACATGACGACCCCCGGAAATGGCGGAAATGAAATGAAATACACGCGCTCGTCGCAGAGCGAGTGACCCCTTTGACCACAGGTCCGCGCGAGATCGGCCGGGAAGTCGATGACGAACTCGCGACGGTCGGTCGTGTGAAAGAGCTTCTTTCGTTCGGCGCCCTCGTGTTCAAACGGGAAGTGTCCCACGACGACGTCACCGCCGCGCAGGGTCAGCTTGCGCATGCTGGCCCAGTCGTTCCAGCCGCCAGCCCTCTCGGTCCGGGCGATGGCCTCGCGATAGCCGCTTGGGTCGTCGGGGTGTGCGTCAGCCGAGCGCTGCCGGGGCGTATCGGTGTCAAGGCGGCCGTCCATCCAGGACTGCGCGAGATCGACAAAATGGAACTGTGGCGACGGTTGTAAGATTCGGTTGCCGGCCAGAGCCGCGTAGACCGCCACAACGGCGACGAAGATGAGCGCCGATGGGTGGCGCGAGCACATATCTAAAAATCGTTTCACTTGAAATTCCAAATATGAAGCCGCGCCCCTGTGCCGTCTGCGCGGTCGCTGGACGCGGGACGCGGTCTTGGCGTCAGCTGATGGTGACCGTCATGGCTCTCGCCTCGAGGGCTCTCACGATGGTCTGGATGTGTTCATGGCCACGCGCCTCGAGGGTGACCTCGACGAGGGACACGCCGAGGGGCCCGCGGGCGAAGGCGCGCTCGTGCTCGATCTCTAAAATATTGCCGCCGTTTTCCGCGATGACGGCGGTCAGCAAGGCCAAGGCTCCAGGGGCGTCGGTGACCTGGGCCGACAAACGCACGAGGCGGCCGTCCTTGACGAGGCCGCGCTCGATGATGCGGGCGAGCATCGTGACGTCGATATTGCCACCGGTCAAAACGATCGCAGTGCGTTTACCAGCGAGGGGCAGCTTGCCGTTGACGAGGGCCGCCACGCCCACGGCGCCGGCGCCCTCGACCATCGTCTTTTCGACCTCTAGCAACGTCAGAATCGCGCTCGCGATCTCCTCATCATCGACGGTCACGACGTCATCGACGTATCTCTCGGCGAGCGCGAACGGGATCTCGCCGACGCGCGACACGGCGATCCCCTCGGCGAGGGTGCGTCTTGATGGCACGTCGACCGGTCCGCCATGGGCGAGTGCCGCCTGCAAGGCCGCCATCGCCGAGGCCTCGACGCCATAGACCCGGATGCGCGGGTTCGTCTCTTTGAGCGCGAGGGCCATGCCCCCGATGAGGCCACCGCCGCCGACCGGCACGACGACCGCGTCGAGGTAGGGGTTTTGTTCGAGGAGCTCGAGCCCGACGGTGCCCTGCCCTGCGACGACGGCGGGGTCATCGAAGGGGTGGATGTAGACGAGGTTGTCCTCAGCGGCGATTCGCAGTGACTCGACGCGGGCCTCGGCGGCGCTCTGACCGAAGAGGTGTACACGGGCGCCCCACTGGCGGGTCGCCGAGACCTTCACGAGGGGGGTGTAGGTAGGCATGACGATGGTCGCCGCGATCCCGAGGCGCTTGGCGTGATAGGCCAATCCCTGGGCGTGATTGCCGGCAGAGAAGGCGATGACACCCCGACGACTCTCGTCCGGCGTGAGCAGACTCATGCGATAGCAGGCACCACGCTCTTTATAAGAGCCGGTCAATTGCAGGTGTTCCATCTTCAGATAGACCTGCCCACCCATTCTATCCGACAGGTGCCGCGACAAGGCGCAGGGGGTCTCGCGCACGAAGGGCTTGATAACGCGCCGTGCCTGCTCGATGTCCTCGAATTTCACGGGCAATTCCGGCCCATCCATAAAACACCATATGATTCAAGACGTTGCACCCAGACACTCGACAGAGACGGGCGCCTCCGCCCCTCGATTCATAGGACTTGGCGGCCCTTAGGTCAATGCGGAGTTCCGCCGATGCGTTCTCGAATCCCGGGTGAGGGGTCTCGCGGACCCACCGCGTGACAAAAAGATGACAACGAATATGACATTCGGGATTGACAGATGGGGCACGGTGCTTGTATCCATTGGGTGATCTGATGTGAGCGACCGCAAGAGCTGGCGCTTTAAATCGGTCGTGTCGCCACCAAGGCGGCTTCAGGCATCGGAGAGCGTTGTCGCACGCGATACGTGTGCGGCTCTCCGAGAAATCCCAAAGGACGTGTGACGTGTGCAAGTGCGAAGCGTGTCCCCAAGAGTTAAAACGTGAGTGCGTGACGGCGGTTCGCTAACTTGGCGAGCTCCGCAGGTTCGGTCACCAAGGCCCTAGTTGACGGCGGCCCCGTCCACATCTTCAGAGAGGAACACTTAATACCATGGCAATTAGAACGACTCAGGACATGCGCATCAGCATCGAAAACGGGCTGGTCACGATCTCGACGGGTACGGGCCAAGCCCAGGTGCCGGCGGATCAAATCGATTATATCGTCAACGCGCTAAAGGCCGCCCAGATGCTGGTTGGGATCGCGCCGTTGGCGACGCCGGTGATGACGATGTCAGCGCCCCCCGCAGCCGCCGCGGCGCCGGTGAAGAAGACCAAGGCGGCCACCAAGGCCGTCGCCAAGGCCGCGCCGGTCGCCAAGGCCGTCGCCAAGGCCGCCCCCGCGGTCGCAGTGGTTGCCCCAGTGGTGGTGCCGAAGCGCCGCGGTCGTCCCCCGAAAAACCCGGGTCCGGACGGACAGAGCCTCACCAAGCGCCGCAGCCGCAAGCGCGTCGGCGATGCCCTCGAGGCGTGGTTGCGCCTCAATCCCGGTTGGTACACCGAGGCCGAGCTGCTGGCCCTCGTCAAGCGCGAGCAGATGTCTGACGCGGACCCGAACCGTGCGCTCAAGATCGCGCTCGGTAAGCAGAAGGACGTCCTGTTCATTACGGACGCCGCTGGACGCTGGAGCCTAATCGGCACGGCGGCTGGGACGGGAGCCAAGGCCTCTAAGCCGGGCCGCCCCGCGAAGGCCGACAAGCCGACGAAGGCCCCGAAGTCAGTTGCCGCCGCCCAGGCAACAAAGCCGGCCACAGCGAAGCGCGCCCCCGGCGCCCGCAAGCGTCAGTCGACAGCGGCTGGTGCCGGAAAAAAGTCTGATACGGAGTCTTCTCCAAGCGCCGCACAAAATAAAGGGACCAACGCCAGCGACGACAGCGACAAGGCAACGGCCGCCAAGCCATTGCGCGTCAAAAAGGGTGAGAACCGCGACGAGGTGTTGCAAGCTGGTCGGAAGGCGAGCGAAGCCGGGCGCCCAAGCGGGACCTGGCCGACGACCCAACAGGACCGCGAGCGCATCCGTCGTAACCTCTTCGGAGAGTGAGATAACGCGAGAATTCAATATGAATTCGGATTCTTAAATGAAGAGGCCCCGCCACAAGCGGGGTCTCTTCGTTTCCGCAATCTCGGCAGCATTCGACCCAGCGTTAATACCTATTTGACCATAGATTATTAGACACAAAGGGCGCGGCAGCGACACCGACTAGGCGCGAGTCCGACCGCGGATGCACGCCAACCATCGCGAGGTTGAGGGCCTACGGGTGCCCGCGGCGCGCGGCTGGCAGGCAGCTCGAGGTCCCCACGCGAGGCGCCATTCTCGCGGCCTAGGGGGCCCGCTTGTGCGGAGCCGGCAAGACGAACGGGAAGACCGCGGCGTCGACGTCCCAGCCGCTGTCGAGGTGGAAGGTGAGGAAGGCCTGCCTTCCGTCCGGGCTTGGGTAGAGCGCTGGGTCGAACCCGACGTAGAGGCGATCGAAGGTGTGGCGGAAGACGAGCGCGCCATCGCGCTCGACGGAGAACCCGAGGGTGCGTCCGATGTGAACCTCGAGCGCGAAGACGCCCGTCGGGCAAGCGAAGCTAAAACGACGGGGGCTGACCTCCGTGCGCTCGCATGCCTTCGGGTCATAGCCGCGCTTGGCCGCGAAGGCCTCGACGTCGCCGCCGACCATCTTGCCGAACCCCTTAAAGTGGCCCTTTCGAATCCGCCGATGCATCCGCTGCTCGCGCGCGGGCTTCGGATCACGACCGGGGTGCTCTACCGCGGGGTAGAGGCGGGTATAGGCGACCCACTTAGAATCCGTCGACCAGCCATGAAAGACCAGGCGGGAGGCCTCGCCGGCCAGCTCAGAGTCCGCCGCGTGCGCCTGGAGGGGCCCGGCGAGAACGACGGCGCCCCAAAGACAGGCGACAGACAGGACGATGGCCCGCCTCCGCGGCGACGTGACACACACTTTATCCGCCACGGCGTCACGGCCCTCGGAGTTTCTTCTTATCGGAACCCTCGACTTTTTTGTCTTCGTTCGAGCTCATGAAGAGGTAGACGACGAAGATTCCGAGCCCGCCGAGGGCCGCGTACTTCAAGATACTCCACGCGATGGACATCCCGAATCGGAGCAGGAAGAGCGCGGCGACGATCGCCACGACAAAAAGGACGATCTGTGTAAACGACGTCTTCTTTTGGGTGGACATGTCGGGACTCCTCGAAGGGTTGACAGGGGGCGCTAAGGCGGGTAGCTCGCGCTGTTGCCGCATACCCCGGACCGAGGTTCGGGGCGGCATGAAAGACGCCGGCAGCGTGTTTGTAGCGAGGCCGTCACAGCGTGCCACAAAGAGTGGTGCATGTTCAAGTACGGTGCGTCGGCCACGGCAGACGAGACAGCGCAGACGCGAGTCCTGAGGGTTGGTTCAAGAAAATGTTTCATTCTCGTACATTCATCCGCGCTCTCGCGACCTCCCAGGTTCTCCTCGCGCTCGTGATCTTTCTACCGGGGTCGGCGCTCGCCCAGCGACGCGACGACGGGGCGACGGCCGAGACCCTCGGCGTCGGCGACGCCGTGCGCGCGTCGGTGTGGGGCCCCGCTGCTCTTTACTATAACCCCGCGGGCCTCTTGAAGATCCCGATCTTCGTCGTGCAGTCGACCTACAATTACCTCGACGGCGAGGACGGACACGCCTTTCAGGTGGGGCTCGTCGATGGCAGGACGAGCGAACACGCCGCGCTAGGCGTCAGCTACAACTACGTGACCGCCGACCGCGACGGCTACCACCGCTTCGGCAATCAGCTTCGGCTCGGGATGGGGACAGGCTACCGCTCCGGCGACTTCGGGCTCTTCGCCGGTGTCAGCGCCCGCTATTTGGACATGCGCTTTCGGCCGCTGGTGGACGGCGGGCCGAAGTACGTGGAGGGGGATCTCGACGCGTGGACCGGCGACGTCGGTCTCATGTTCGACTTCGCCGACCGCATTCGCTTCGGCATCGTCGGTCAAAACCTCATCGACACAAAACACAGCGAGGCCCTTCGGACCATCGGTGTCGGCTTCTCGTTTGTGTTTTCCACCCTTGAGGTCGGTGCCTCGATGAATATCGACGTCTCCAATCGCCTCGCGAAGACGATCACGAGCTACTCGTTTGGGGCCGACTACGGGATCGGCGACGCGATCCGAATCCGGATGGGACTCATCATCGATGCGCTGAAAGGCCAAGAGAGAGTGTCGACCGGTTTTGGGTGGTCTAGCCCGAACCTCGCCATCGATCTCGGCTGGTCGACGGCCACCGTTGATCCCACAGACATGCTCTTTGGCCTCAGCGTGCGCTATGTCCCCGCGATGTGAGCGCCGGCGCCGGAAGAAGACGGCCTTTTTTTCGCGCGCTTGCGGTTTGGACAACCCTATGCTTGACGCGCCCCAAGGGACTCGTTAAGACCGCGACCCTTTCCGACCGGGCACGGTGTTGAGTCCCGGCGACTATCCACGACGATGGAGCTGGCATGGCCCTTTCAAACTTCCTGTTTACTTCCGAATCCGTAAGCGAGGGTCACCCGGACAAGGTCTCTGACCAGATCTCCGACGCCGTCCTCGACGCGATTCTGGCCCAGGACCCGATGGCCCGCGTCGCATGTGAGACGCTGACCACGACGGGCCTCGTGCTCCTCGCCGGCGAGATCACGACCCACGCGAACGTCGACTACCGCGAGCTTGCTCGCAATGTCGTCCGCGACATCGGCTACAACGACCCCCTCCTCGGGTTCGACGCGGACTCGATGGCGGTGCTCATCAGCATCGGCAAGCAGTCGCCCGACATCGCCCAAGGCGTGGACTCCGATAAGGGCCTGCACAAAGAGCAGGGCGCTGGCGACCAGGGCCTCATGTTCGGCTTCGCCTGCGATGAGACCCCCGAGCTGATGCCGCTGCCGATCCAGCTCAGCCACCAGCTCGTCAAAAACCTCGCGGGCCTCCGCAAGTCGGGCAAGGTGGACTTCCTCCGCCCCGACTCGAAGTCCCAGGTGACGGTCCAGTACGAGAACGGACGCCCGAAGCGCATCGACGCGGTCGTGATCTCGACGCAGCACACGGAAGACGTCGAGCTGCCTGAGATCAGAGAGGCGCTGATCGAGCTGGTCATTAAGCCAACCCTGCCCGCGCACCTCCTCGACGCCGACACGAAGTTCTACGTGAACCCGACCGGCAAGTTCGTCATCGGTGGACCGAAGGGCGACGCGGGCCTCACGGGCCGCAAGATCATCGTCGACACCTACGGCGGCTATGCCCGTCACGGTGGCGGCGCCTTCTCGGGCAAGGACCCGACAAAGGTGGACCGCTCGGCGGCCTACTTCACGCGCTACGTTGCCAAGAACGTCGTCGCCGCGGGTCTCGCCACCAAGTGCGAGGTCCAGGTGGCTTACGCGATCGGCGTCGCCAAGCCGGTCAGCGTGCTCATCGACACCTTCGGGACGGAGACCGTATCGGTCGAGCGCATTGAAAAAGCGGTCCTGTCGACCTTCGACTTCCGCCCGGCGGCCATGATCGAGCACCTCCAGCTGCGTCGCCCGATCTACCTCGCGACGGCGGCATACGGCCACTTCGGTCGCACGGAAGAAACTTTCACTTGGGAGCGCACGGACCGTGCGGAAGCCCTGAAGTCAGCGCTCTAAACGGGTGACGGACCCGGAGCCTCCACCCCCCCCGTGGAGACCAGCGCCGGATCCTCGTCTGTTTCACGTTGACAATCCCTTACCACCCCCTTTATATCCTCGCCGCTCCGAGGGGCCCTTATCGCGCAAGTTTGATGAGGGCGGCCAGGTCCGGTCATTGAGTCAGGAATCGAACATGAAAACGCTCAGCTTCAACCACACAAACGTCGAGCGCAACTGGCTGCTCGTCGACATGTCCGGCCAGACGCTTGGTCGCGTGGCTTCCCGCATCGCGGGAATCCTTCGCGGCAAGCACAAGCCGACCTATACCCCCCATGGTGACACCGGCGACTTTGTCGTCGTGATCAACTCCGACAAGCTCGTGCTCACCGGCACGAAGTTTAAGAAGAAGGTCTACCGCCATCACACGAATTTCCCGGGTGGACTCAAGACCATCGTGGCCGAGAAGCTCCTTCAGAAGGACTCTCCCCGCATGATCGAGCTCGCCGTCAAGGGTATGCTTCCCAAGGGTCCCCTTGGGCGCAGCATGCTCTCCAAGCTGAAGGTCTATGCCGGCGAGAGCCATCCGCATACGGCACAGCAGCCCACTCTCATTGACACCAACGTTTGAGGCCAACCGATATGTCGAAGCCGATGCGCACATACGCCACCGGTCGCCGCAAGACAGCGACCGCTCGTGTTTTCATCTCGCCAGGTACCGGTAAGCTCTCGGTGAATCACCGCGACGCCTCTGAGTACTTCCGCCGCTCCACGTTGCTCATGATCCTCAATCAGCCTTTCGAGCTGACGGACACGACCGAGCGCTACGACGTGTACGTCACCGTTCGCGGTGGTGGCCTCTCGGGCCAGGCCGGCGCGGTCAAGCACGGGATCTCCCGCTGCCTCAACCGTATCGACACCGAGAAGTACCGCCCCGTGCTCAAGCGCGCCGGCTTCCTTACCCGCGACCCCCGCGTCGTCGAGCGTAAGAAGTACGGACGTCCGAAGGCACGTAAGCGCTTCCAGTTCTCGAAGCGCTGATCCGACCTTTCGGGCAGAGTTTCAAAGAATTGTGCGACTACGCCGTGCCCGGCCAACCGGGGGCGGCGTTGTCGTTTGGGGGTTCCGCCACCGAGGGCGACGCCCGGATCGCACCGCGTCGCAGGCCGGACCCGCCTGGAGAGCCGCGATCACTCCGGCGAGGCTTTGGCCTGTGCCGTCCTGATCAGCGGCCCGGGGCTGGTCGGGCTGATCTCAGATCAGCTTTGAGGTATGACCCCTCCGTCCGCGCGGCATCTCGGCTATTCGCGGCATCATCCTAGGCAGAGCTGGAGCAGGCAGCGCATGATCGAAGGCGACAAGGTCGATTCGACCGAGAGCGGAACACCGAGCGGCGGGGAGATCCCCGACGGTTCGGGCGTGCCGATCGGTGACGTGCCAGGGCTGGAGTCCGGCGATGCGTCCGGGGATTTGTTCACCGACGAGGACACCGACGCCGGCGGCGAGGACGCGATCCTGCCGATCTTGGGTGGCACGGGACCGGCGTGGAATCACGATCGCTACGAGCGACGCGTGCGCTTCGCCGTCGTCTTGGCCGCATGCCTAATGTTCCTGCCGAACCTCGGCGCCTTTGGCCTCTGGGACCCGTGGGAGACCCACTACGGCGCCGTGACGACGGACATGCTCGACACCTACGACTGGATCAGTCCGTGGTGGGGCTGGAAGGGCAAGCTCGGCGGCGAGGGCGCCAACGAGGCGGGCGGCTTTTATAGCAAGCCGGTCTTCATCTTTTGGTCCGAGGCCATCTTCTCGCGCGCCATCGGACGCGGCGAGTGGGCGATCCGGCTTCCAGGGGCCCTGCTCGCGATAATGGCGGTGTTCCTGACCTTCCTGGCCGTCAGCCGGGTCTGGTCGCGGCGCGCTGGCCTCCTGGCCGGCGGGATCCTCATGACCTCGCCCTTCTTCTTTATGATCAGCCGCCAAGCCCAGACGGACATGCCCTTCGTCGCGACGCTGATCATGGCGATGTCGTTCTTTGTGCTCGCCGTCTTTGGTGCGCGGCGTGATCTGACGGATCGACAATTCCGGTGGCGGACGATCTGGGTCGGCGGCGCGCTGGCGGCGTTGGCCCTGCCCCAATACGGCCTCTTACTGACAGACTTCTCGTCGCCGCACGAGGCGGCGATCCAGGGCTTCCCCTCGAGCTTTTTGCATAAGGGCTGGCCTTGGGCCCTTGGGTATACGCTCCTCTTTGCCGGGATCTTCGTCCACGCGCGCTTCGCGTGGCTGCGAGAGAGACGTGTCGACGTCGCCAAAAATGGCGCCGTCTCCCAAGACCTCAAAGATAGATGGAGTCGCAAGTATTTTCTGTGGCTCTTCTACGCCGCCCTCGCCTACAGCAGCTATGCCAAGGGCCTCCTTGGGTTCCTCTTGCCCGGCGCGATCCTCTTCTTTTGGCTCGTCATCTCGGGCAACTGGCGGGTCCTCGCGAGGGCCGAGCTCGTCCGCGGGATCGGCGTCTTCTTTGCCCTCGGCCTGCCTTGGTACGTCGCGATGCTGGTCAAACACGGCAACGCCTACTTCCAGCGCTTCTTTATCCACGACCACTTCAACCGGGCGTTCTCGGGCGTCCACCAGATCGACTCGGGGACCTTCGAGCACTTCATCAAGTGGCTCGGCATCGGCTTTTTCCCGTGGGTCGTCTTTTTGCCGCTGGCCCTTCTGTGGCTCTTCCGGCTGAAACCCCGCGATCAACGCGCCCCAAACCAGGCCCTCCTGTTCTTTGCGGTCTGGGCGATGTTCTCGTTTCTGCTCTTCACCTATTCGAGCACCAAGTTTCACCACTACATCTTCCCCGTGGTGCCGCCGATGGCGGTCGTCTTGGCGCTCTTTATCCGTTGGCTCATCAAAGAGCGCGGCTGGGCTGTGCGGTTCGCGACGATCCTCGCGATCTTCTTCGCGGTCGCGGTAGGCACGGATCTGCAGAGCGATCCCCAGCACCTTCGCAACCTGATGACCTATAAGTACGACCGACCCATGCCGCCGGATCTGCCCACGACCGCGACCGCGCCCGTGGCCGCTGGGTCGACCGTGAAGTGGGAGGACAGCTACTTCTTCAAGCACACGTCGTCCTTTCTGCAGGCCACGTTGACGAGCCCGGTGCTCGAGATGAAGCGCTTCCTGCCGGCGATCCTCATCGGGGTCTTGCTGTCGCTGATGCTGTTCTTCGCGGCCATGACCCGCATGGCTGGACTGGTGGGGCTCGGCCTCATGGCCTCGGCGCTAGGGCTCTGGTCGTTGAATTACTACTTGCCGTCGCTGACGCCCCACTGGTCGCAGAAGTACCTCTTCGATGCCTACTACGACACCTGCACGCTGCGCCCGATGTCCCAAGAGATTGAAGACGCGTACGAGCCTTGGATTGCCAGCGTCGGCCTCGGTAGCCTCGCGGACTATCTCCGCAGCGAGCCCAAGCGGATCTGCGAAGAGGACATCACGGCGTGGCTTATCACGTGGCGAGGCGAGACCTACTACAGCTACAACGAGCTCGTGCCTATCAACAAGAAGGAGCAGCTGCCGACCTACCTCGAGCAGATAAACCTCGGCCGGAAGTTCTACGTGGTCGCTGAGAAGGGGCGCGCGCAGACGCTTCGCAGCGAACTGAAGTCCGCGACGGACGCGCTAAAGAAGAAGAACGTGAACGGATTTAGCGATATTAACGACTGGGAAGTTCGCACCGAGACCGAAGAGAACTACTTCTTCCAGACACTCAGCGCGACGCCCATTCGGGGCTGAAAGCCACCGCACGGTGTGATCAATCGATAGTCGGAGAACGACTCAACCGAAAGCGGCCCAGGCGGCCGCACCCGCGGAACGAGACGACGACGCTCGTTCAGAAAAGCTAGGAAAAACCGAATGATGAATGTAGCAGTCGTAGGTACTGGGTATGTCGGGCTTGTGGCCGGCGCGTGTTTCGCAGAGCTCGGCCACAAGGTGACCTGCGTGGACAATAACCAGGCTAAACTCGAGACGTTGCGCGCAGGGCGCCTGCCTATCTACGAGCCTGGGCTCGAAGAGATGGTCCCCAAGAACGCCAAGCGCGGGCGCCTGCACTTCACCGACGACCTCGCGGGCGCCGTGAGCGCGGCCGAGGTCGTCTTTATCGCGGTCGGCACCCCCCCCGACGAGGACGGGTCCGCCGACCTCCGCCACGTCATGGCGGTCGCCAGCCATGTCGGCCAAAACATTCATGAGTTTAAGGTCATCGTCGTCAAGTCCACAGTCCCGATCGGTACCTGCGACAAGGTGCGCGCGATGATCGCCGAGCACACGACGCACCCCTTCGCGGTCGTGTCGAACCCCGAGTTTCTGCGCGAGGGCGTCGCGGTGGGTGACTTCCTGCACCCCGACCGCATCGTGGTCGGCGCCGATAACGATCGCGCCGTTGAGGTCATGCGCCGGCTCTATCGGCCGCTCACGGCCGAGGGCGCGAAGTTTATCCTGATGGATGTGCGCTCAAGCGAGATGACCAAGTACGCGTCGAACGCGATGCTGGCGACTCGTATCTCGTTTATGAACGAGGTCTCGGCTCTGTGCGAGAAGCTGGGCGCCGACATCGAGAACGTGCGCCGCGGCGTAGGCGCCGATGATCGCATCGGGCCCGCCTTTTTGAAGGCGGGCGTCGGCTACGGCGGCAGCTGCTTCCCGAAAGATGTCGCCGCCCTCATCCGCACAGGACAAGAGGCCGAGGTGAACCTTGGCATCTTGGAGGCGACGGTCAAAGCGAACGAGACCCAGAAGGGCCGCCTCGTGACGATTATCAAGGGCGAGCTCGGACAAGATTTGAGCTCAAAGAAGATCGGGGTCTGGGGCTTGGCCTTCAAGTCGCAGACGGACGACATGCGTGAGGCTCCGTCCGAGGCGATCATCAAGGGGCTCCTCGCCGCTGGCGCTGAGATCGTCGCGTACGACCCGGCCGCTCGCGAGACCGCTGAGGTCATCTTCGGCGACACGATCACCTACGCGGCCGACCCCTATCAGGCGATCGAGGGCGCCGACGCGCTCGTGCTCGTGACCGAGTGGGCCGAGTTCACGGCCCCCGACTGGGAGCGCGTGTGGGCGCTGATGCGTGACCACTCTATCTATGATGGTCGCAACCTCTGGGAGCCGCGGGACCTCACCGCGCAAGGGTTCCGCTACCACGGGATCGGGCGCAAGGCCTAAATAGTATGACCACCTAATAAAGTGCCGGCCACCGCGAAGTGGTCGGCATTTTTTATGCCGCCGCGGCAACAAACCACCCAATAGTGGCGATGGCGCCAACCGCGAGGCCGCGAGGTCTCTCGACGAGCCAAGCGAGCGGAAACCCGAGCGCGAAGCCGAGCACATGGGCGAGCCAATCGATACCGTCTGAGCCGATGAGCTGAAGGCCCACGAGGGGCACCGTCACGAGCAGGAGATTTCGCAAGAGGCCAGCGCGGAGCGGCTCGAGGAGCTGGTGGCGGCGTATCCAGACGGCGACGAGGAGCCCCCCAAGCAGGGCGTGCACGCCCCCTGACGCGCCCACACGCGCCTCAGGGGTCAGGGCCGCGGCGATAGATAAGCTGGCCGCACCCGCGAGGGCCGCGAGGACCGTCGCCGCGAACACCCGTATTGGGCCACGCACAAAGGAAGACTCGCTCGGGTCACCTAGGCGCCCGATGTAGCACCAGGCGGCCCCGAAGAGGAGCGACAGCCCGGCGTTTATAAGAAGATGACCCACGCCTGCGTGAAGGAGATAGGCCCTCGGCGCGTCAAGCCAGGAGCGAAGACCGCCTCCAGCGGCGATGAGCTGCCCGGCCGCCGGCGTCGGGCCCCCGGCCACGGACCACTGCCGCGCCAACATCACGACGAGGAGGAGCCACGGGGCCGCGCTTGCCAAGCGAAGCCACCCGCGACGATCTCGCCAAAACGATGCAGAGAAAAGACGATTCACGACGGCACCATGCACCACACGGGTGCCCAGCGGAAGCCACCTTCGGCGGGCGCGCCCCTTTCCAAAAGAGTCGACGCGGCATAGATTGCGAGTGAGGGGGGCCCAGCGCTGACAGAGGTCGGCGACCGCGGCGTGCCCGAGTGTCTTCATTTACCCACGAGAGTCGCGTCATGAGCCCGCCGCTAGCCCCACCCCCCGACGCGCCGACCAGCCGAGAGCAGGCGGTCAAGGAGTACGCGTCGATGGTGCGGGCCGTCGCGAACCGGATGTGTATGCGCATGCCGGCCAGCATCGACGTCGACGACCTGATCAGCGCGGGCATGATTGGGCTGATCGAGGCCTTTGACCGCTTCGACCGCGAGCGCAACTTGGAATTCCGTAAGTTTGCGATTGTGCGGGTGAAAGGGGCGATGCTGGACGAGGTCCGCCAAAATGATCCGCTGAGCCGGACCTTCCGCAAACGCGCCAACGAGGTCGGCCAGATCACGCACGCGCTGGAACAGAGCCTAGGGCGCGCGCCCACAGAACATGAGATCGCGGCCGCGGCTGGGCTCGATCCCGACGGTTTTCGGGCGATTCGGCAGCACCTTCAGCCGGTGTTCACGGTCTCAACCGACGAGCTCTCGGACACGGGACGCGAGTTATCGAACTGGCTCTACGAGGGCGCGCCGCTTGACCCCCACGCCTCGCTGGAGGGCAAGCGACTGCGGGAGTACTTGGACGCCGAGATCTCGATGCTCAAAGAGCGCCTCGCCCTCGTCCTGCGCTTTCACTTCTTTGATGGGATGACCCTTCGCGAGATCGGGCGCATCCTCGGCGTCACCGAGAGCCGCACGAGCCAGATTCTCTCCGAGGCATTGGAGGCCTTTTCCAAGCGCCTCCGGGCCGCGATCCGGCGTTCCGGAGAGCCCGAGTCGTCACTGTAGGGCGTTTAAAACACGTCGCCAAACAACGACTCACGACGCTCCACTCTGGAAAACGCCGAGTAGCCCTTACGCAGATCGCGGCGGCGCGTTAGACTTCAGATAATGCGTCGCAATCCCACAGTCGAGGTCTCCCTCCTTTGCCGCGTGGCCCCGTTCGTGCTCGCGCTCGGCGTCCTCGTGGGTCCGGCCTATGCCGGCTCCGGTCCACCCGAACCCGGCGTTCTGGACGCCGACGACCCAGCCCTGACGGACAACCTCGACGTCGCCGGGCGCGACCTCGTCCGCAGCGGCCCGTCGGACGAGGACATCGTCATGGCCGCGCAGAAGGTGCGGACGACGATCCAGGAAGCCCCCTCGATCATCACCGTCGTCACGAAAAAGCAAATCCGCGAGCGGGGTTACCGCACGATCAACGATATCCTGCGGACCATCCCGGGCTTCGAAGGGGACCGTTGGGAGGGCAACGGCTGGCAAAAAGAGGCCTTCGCGCGCGGCAATCCGCAGACGATCTTGATCCTGCTGAACGGCGTCAACATCGTCGAACCCATCCGCAATACCCTGACCCTCGACCGCAAGATCCCTCTCGAGATGGTCGAGCGTATCGAGGTCACGAGCGGCCCGGGCGGCGTGCTCTGGGGCTCCAACGCCCTCTTGGGTGTCGTCAATATCGTGACGCGACGCCCGGACGACGCGGGAATTCACGCGGTCTTTGGCGCCGGTGATGGGCCCGGCGACCGCCTCGCCCTCAAGGGCTCGCTCGGAGGCTCGCACCGGTTCTCGGATGACGTCGGTCTCTTCGTCAATTTCGATATTTACAGCGGAATGGGCCCCGAACTGCGCATCGACCAACAGAAGGTCATTGGGGCCCTGCCCGAGCCATCGCCGGATGGCCCCACGCTCTACTTGCCGTCCTCTGAGACGGTCTCGCCGAACAAGCGGTCCTGGTGGTTCAATGCCTCCGGGCGCCTCGAGCTTGGCCCCTTCGCCCTCGACTGGATGATCCCCTTTGAAGAAGAATATCGCCCCATCGCCACAGGCGGGTCGAATATCGGACGCAATTACCTGACGGGGACCCGAGACGACGGCATCAGCACCCGCGGTAGCGACTCGGTGCGGGTCGGTATCCTTTCCTATCGGGACCGCTTCGCCGAGGACCGCGTCGGCCTCAGCGCCCGGGCCTACTTCGTGTCGTGGCAGGTCCGCGAAGACCCCTTTGGCATCTACGCCGCGAGCCCCCTGACCTTGGCCGGCCAGGGGCATGAACGCGACATCCGCCTCGCCCTCCGCGGGGACTCGATCTACCGGCCGGGCGGCGCCTTCGACGTCGACTGGCGCATCACGGATGACCTCACGCTGCTGACGGGCGGCGAGCTCTTCGCCGACATTAGCAAGGACCTTAACCAGACCAGCTGGGCCAAGGACACCCTCGGCGTCTGCCCAGCCGGCTTCACCTACAATCAATTTGACGCGCACCTGCCGTGTCGCATCGTCGAGCCGCAGATCACATCTGACGAGCGCCTGACGGGTGGCGCCTTCGCGCAGCTCGATTGGAAGCTGCACCGCAACCTGGCGCTCACCGGGGGCCTGCGCCTTCAGGTGTCGAGCCAGTTCGGCTCGTCCGTCCTCTGGTCGGGGGGCGCCGTCTGGAAGGTCGCGGACGACACCCACCTCAAGCTCTTCGGTAGCTCGGGTCTGCGGCCCCCGGCGGTGATCTCGACGAACGTCAACCCGAAGACCGCCTCGGGCGTGTCCTTTCAGCCGAACCCCGATCTCGTGGCCGAGACCTCGCAGTCCCTCGAGATGGAGTTCAATACGACCCTCCTTCGCGAGGCGGGCGTCGTTCGCGACCTCTTCCTGCGCGCAAACGGCGCGTACACAATACTAAACAATGTTATCGGCCGCCCGGCCGGCGTCTACCAGAACTCGGGCGAACGCCAGATCGCGTCCGCAGAAGCGTGGGGGCGTCTCCGCTTCCAGGGTGGCCACGAGATCTGGGCCAACTATGCGTTTACCAAGGTCTTTGATGACGGCGTACCGGGCGGTGAGCTGCTCAACTTCTCGCAGCACGTCGCGAATCTCGGCTTCAAGTTCTCCTTCTTGGACGAGCGCATCGAGCTGTCCGGCATTCTCACCTGGAAGAGCGGCATGAAGGACGCGAATCGGCCGGCCACGACCATCGACGGCCGCCCCGACTATTCGATGAGCTGCAGCCAGATCCTCGGCGGCGCCGTTCCCGCGACGAGCCAACTCTATCAGGCCTGCCAGTTCCCTGGGATGGCCGACGGTATCTGGGTCTTTCCGGGCTTCGCGGTCATGGAGAATATCCGGCCTTTGCTGCTCTTGGACCTCGGCGTGCGGTTTAAGAACATCTGGCGCGACATGACCGTCAGCATGTTTATGCATAACGTCTTGGACCATCGCTACTACGAGCCGGACTTCTTCAATGACGCGCGCGTCATTAGTCGTCCGCAGCCAAAGCCTGGCATGAGCTTTTTTGGCCAGATCTCGATGGGGCTCTGAACGACCCCCGGCGGGGCGGACAAAAGCCTATAGATTCCAGCGACTTGCACCCGCACTTCAGCGTTGACATACGCATGATGGCGGGCTAGGGTCCGCCTCCGCCCGAGGCTTACGCCGGGCCGTCTTGACGCGCACGCGGCGCCCCTAAGGCCGACCGGCACCTCCGGCCACAGCCTAGGCGGCGGCCAAGCGCCCGAGGCGCGACGAACCTCACGAGGACATCCTACGCATGGACACACCGAACAATACTTCAGGCGGCGAGAAGGTCCCGGTCGATATCGCCGATGAGATGCGCGGGTCCTATCTCGCCTACGCGATGAGCGTCATCGTCGGGCGCGCGCTCCCGGACGTCCGCGACGGCCTGAAGCCCGTGCACCGCCGCGTGCTCTATGCGATGCACGAGCAGCGCAATACGTGGAACTCGGCTTACAAGAAGTCGGCCCGTATCGTCGGCGACGTCATCGGTAAGTACCACCCGCACGGTGACTCGGCCGTCTACGACACGATCGTCCGCATGGCGCAAGACTTCTCGCTGCGGTACCTGCTCGTCGATGGTCAGGGTAACTTCGGCTCGGTCGACGGCGACCCTGCCGCCGCGATGCGTTACACCGAGATCCGCATGACCCGCCTCGCGGGCGAGATGTTGGCCGACATCGACAAAGAGACGGTCAACTGGCAGGACAACTACGACGGCTCCGAGAGCGAGCCGACGGTCTTGCCGGCCGGCTTCCCGAACCTGCTCGTCAACGGCTCGGGCGGTATCGCTGTCGGCATGGCGACGAACATGCCGCCGCACAACCTGAACGAGATCATCGAGGCCACGGTCGCGGTGATCGACAACCCGTCGATCTCGATTCGCGAGCTTATTCAGATCGTCCCGGGCCCTGACTTCCCGACGGGCGGCATCATCCACGGGCGCGCCGGCATCCACTCGGCCTATGAGACCGGGCGAGGCAAGGTCCAGGTCCGCGCGGTCGCCGAGATCGAGCTGGACGAGAGGGGCGACGAGAGAGCCATCATCGTCACCGAGCTACCCTACCAGGTCAATAAGGCCACGCTGCTCATCGCCATCGCCGACCTCGTGCGCGACAAGCGCATCGACGGCATCCGCGATCTGCGCGACGAGAGCGACCGCGACGGCATGCGCATGGTCATCGAGCTCAAGCGGGGGGCCATGGGCCAGATCCTACTCAACCAGCTCTACAAGATGACCTCCATGCAGCAGACCTTTGGCATCATCAACCTCGCCATCGTGCGCGGCCAGCCAAAAGTTCTGAACATCAAAGAGCTCTTGACCGAGTTCATCCACCACCGCCGCGACGTCGTCACGCGCCGTTGCCGCTACGAGCTAGCCAAGGCCAAGGACCGCGAGCACATCCTCGAGGGTTACCTGCGCGCCATCGACATGATCGACGAGATCGTGCAGCTCATCAAAAAGAGCGCGGGGCCGCCGGAGGCCAAGGCGGGCCTCATCGTTCAGTTCGCGTTTACCGAGATCCAGGCCCAAGCGATCTTGGACCTTCGCCTGCAGCGCCTCACGGGCCTCGAGCGCGATCGGATCACGACCGAGCGCAACGAGCTCCTCGTGCGCATCGCAGAGCTGCTCGCGATCTTGGGCAGCAACGAGCTCTTGATGGCGCTTATCGTCACGGAACTCCGCGCGATCCAAGAACAATTTACTGACGTCCGCCGCACGCGCATCATCGACTCGACCGGCGACATAGGCATGGAAGACCTCATCGCTGAAGAGGCGATGGTCGTCACCATCACAACGACCGGCTACATCAAGCGCACCCCGCTGACCGAGTACCGCACGCAAAAGCGCGGCGGTAAGGGCCGCTCGGGCATGCACACGAAGAACGAGGACAACGTCGCCAACCTCTTCGTGGCCAGCACCCACTCGCTGATCTTGATCTTCAGCGACCAAGGCCAGGTCTACTCGCTCAAGGTCTGGGAGGTCCCCTCGGGCGGCATCTCCGGCAGCGGCAAGGCCATCGTGAACCTCATCCAGCTCTCTGAGGGCGAGAAGGTCCGAAGCGTCGTCACGGTCGAGTCCCTCGAAGACTCGACGCGCTTCCTCGTGTTCGCGACACGCAACGGCACGGTCAAGCGCACCGCCCTCGACCAGTACAAAAACCTCCGCTCCAGTGGTCTGCGCGCCATTAACCTCGCCGACGATGACGACCTCGTGCAGGTCAAGGTCGCGGGTGAGGACCAGGCGGTGCTGCTCGTCTCGGCCCGCGGCCAAGCCATTATCTTCCGCCTCGACGATTTGCGCGCTCTTGGACGCGCGACCCAGGGCGTCCGCGGCATTCGCCTGCGTAAGGGCGATACACTCGTTGGACTTGAGATCATCGATGGGCGCGAGCTCATGGACGATGACGGCGACAGCGATGACGACACGGACGACATCATCGACATCGAGGCCACGGAGTCGGACGACACCGAGGGCACCGAGTCAGACGACACCGAGGCCGCCGCCGAGGTCGTCGACGCTACGGAGACCCTCGTCATCGTGACCGAGCGCGGCTATGGCAAGCGCACCCCGATCAGCCAGTTCCGCATCCAGAAGCGTGGCGGTCTCGGTCTTCGGGCCCTGCCCTACGTCGAGCGCAATGGCTCTCTCGTGTCGGCGGTGCTTGGCAAGACCGAAGACGATCTCATGGTCGTGACCGACGGCGGCACGATCATTCGCCTCTCCTTGTCCGAGGTTCAGGTCTACAGCCGCAACGCCAAGGGCGTGCGCATCATCAACGCCAGCGACGAGCTCGTCGTGGCCTCCTATCCGGTCCCAGCCGAAGGGCCCGAGACCGAGTCGATTGAGGCGGCCGTGGCGGCCCGCCGCGCGGCTGCTGAGGCGGCGGCGGCCAGCGAAGACGACGCGATGCTGGACGAGATGGTCCGCGCGTCGGAGTCCCAAGAAGAAGACACCGCTGCAGAGTCGGACGACACCGACGAGGCATGAGGTGACGCGGGGACCTAAGGTCTAGGCCCCGCGCCGATTGACGAAACTCTCTGCCACCTCCGGGTGGCCTCTACGAATCAAGCCCGCGCTCTGCGGGACAAGGAAGACCCCATGTCGAAAAAAACCCATATAAGCAGCCGCGCTCACGGTCGTACCCCCGCAGCCCCCCGCATGACCCCTGGCGACGGCGGCATCGTCCGCGTCCAACTGGCCCGCGGCAAGAGCAAGCCCTTCTGGATCGGCCACCCGTGGGTCTTTTCCGGCGCCATCCAGAACATCAAGGGCGAGGTCGACCACACCGGCGCGCCCTGCCTCGTCGAGGACGAGCGTGGCAACGTGTTGGCCTGGGGTTATTACAACCCGGCCGGTCAGATCGCTGTGCGCATCTGGGCTCACCGCCGCAGCACCGATCTCCCGTTCGAGACCCCTGATTTCGCGAAATTTTTGAACTCGCGCGTGGTCGCAGCCCTAGCGCTCCGCGACAGCCTTGGGCTCGTCGCATCATCGCACCTCAATGTATTTCGGCTCATCAACTCCGAGGGCGATAACCTCTCAGGGCTCGTCGTCGATCGCCTCGGCGACGTCCTGTCGATCCAGCTGAACTCGCGCGGTATGGTCGCCCACCGCGACATCGTCGTCGCGACGCTGAAGCGCCTGACGGGCATCGACCGCATCATCGTGGCCATCACGGACACGGCTGCCCGCATGGAAGGCCTCATCCCCGGCGTCGACCGCATCGGGCCCGCTGGGTTTGAGACCCTTGAGACCCTCGAGGTCGTCGAGAACGGCGTGCGCTTCACGATCGATCTGAACGCTCTCCAGAAGACCGGATTTTACGCCGACCAGCGCGACAACCGCATGCGTTTTGCGGCGCTCTGCAAGGGCGAGAGGGTCCTCGACACCTACTGCCACACCGGCGGCTTCGGCCTCCAGGCGGTCAAGCAGGGCGCGAGCTTCGTGACGATGGTCGACTCCAGCGAGCCGACTGTCGCGGCGGCGCGCAAGAACGCGATGATCAACGGCCTCGGCGACAAGGTCGAGGTCCTCGCGGACGACGCCATCAACTTCCTCAAAGAGAAACACGCGATGGCCGAGACGTGGTCACGCATCATCGTCGACCCGCCGAAGTTCGCGCAGGGCCGCGGCAACCTCGAGGACGCCATTCAGAAATATGCGCGCCTCAACACGTTGGCGCTGGCCACCTTGAGCGACCATGGCCTCTTGCTGACGTGCTCATGCAGCCGCCACGTGTCCGAGCAAGACTTCGGCCGCATGCTGACCGACGCGGGCCATCGCCTGCGCAAGAGCGTCCGGATCCTCGGCACGTGGAGCCAGCCCGCGGACCACCCCACCCTGTCGGTCGCACCCGAGGGGCGCTATCTCAAGGCGTGGCTGGTCTCGGCGACCCCGTACTGACCTGATTCACGCGAAAGCGACACGAACCCCGGCCCCCGCGCCGGGTTTTTTGTGTTTAAAAATCAAACGATTGACGCATATGACGCAGACGCGTGACATGGTTTTTACAGGGAGGACGAAACATACCGGTGCTTCGCGCGTCTTATAGCTTGTGAGGTAACCGCGAAGGCGAGGACCGCATACAACCACCGCAAGGAGGCAATAACCATGCAAGCCCCGACCGTCATCATCAAGACCGTGACCGAGCTGATGCATATATGGCTGAGCCTCCGCACCCAGGTGGGGCGGGATCTGTCCAGCATGGCGCGCCTCATGAGCGACCCCGAGGCGGCCTTCCTCGCTGAGGGCTACCAAGTCGCTGGCCCCGCGCGCGACGCGCTCTTGGCGGCCGTGCCCCACTGATGCGTCCTCGCAGCGCCAGTCGACTCGATCGACGCGCGGTCTTGAGTCATTGTCTCCTGAAGAGGGGCGTCGCGAGTCGACGCCTTTTTCGTTTCACGACAACGGATTAAGGATCGACGACCACGAAGTGCCGCGGCTCAACGTCGAGCCCGATCTCGACCGCACGACCCGGCGGCACAAGCGCCGCGCCGGGCCCCACGCCCGCGCCGTCTGACACAATAACGGCCCGCAGGTGCTCGTTCAGCGGGGAGCGATTCGGCCGTGGGTCAGGCCCTGTGCCGTGGAAAGTGGCGACCCACGCGGGACTGTCGATAGGGACGACAAAGAGAAAGCCATCGATCGCGAGGCTGAGGACGACCCCGGGACGTGTCTCCTCGACCCTGGTCTCGGCCATCACTTCGCGAATGATCTTCACACCGTCGGCGATGCCGCGGCGAATCGACCGTGTCGTCAGATCTCGGATGTCGCGGGCATTTCTGCGCTCGAGGGCGGCCATCATCAGCATCATGAGGGCCTCGGCCGGGTTTGGAAACTGCCGGTGACTAAAGGCGTAAGTCGGCAGGATGGCCTGCGCGGCGGCGGCAAAGCCGGGCCCGAGGGAGTCGACCCCCGAGGCCGTCACGAGCCAATCGCGGTGGCGAAGGGGCTGCCGTTCGTCGAGGTGGCGGGGGTCTTTGGTGGTGTCGAGACACACGACCAGCTGACGGGCTCGCGTCTCCGCGAGGAGCTGCGAGGGCCTAAAGGGCGCGCGCAGAGGCCCCTTGCGGATGAGGATGTCGCCACCGACGACCTCCCCGACCCCCCATGAACCACCAGGCGGGGCGTCGGCGACGAGCGCGTCGAGAGGGACGGCCATCGAGGCCACGAAGGCCGGGAGGAGGGAGGCGTCACTGACGGCGAGTTGGATGAGACGTTGCATGGCGCTCTTGCTCCTGCGTTGATTTAGCCAGTCTTAGGCGACACTCGCGGGCCCGGTGGGCGGCTTTTTTCGACGCCGCGCTTTGAAGAACAAGCGAGGGGCCCGCGTTTGAGGTAGCGTCGTGGGCCGACCCCAGCCGCCCGTATGGCGTGGGCTCCAGCAGCCACCGGACCACCACACACAGGCAAGTTACGCCTAGGGCCCCGCCGAGAGCAAGCAGCACCCGATGAATCCCGACGATCCGCAATACAACGAACCCTACCCCGAGGCCTGGGAGTCCGGGCATAGCGCGTCAGCCTCCAGCGGGACTCTGCGCATGCCTCACTCGCTTGAGGCCGAGCGTGAGGTGCTCTCCGCGGTCTTGATCGATCAGCTCGTCATGGACCCGCTGACCGAGAAGCTAAAGCCCGAGGACTTCTACCTCGAGCGCCACCAGCGGACCTTCGCGACGATGGTCGATCTGCACGAGAGCGGGCAATCCATCGACCCCGTGACCCTTATGCAGCGCCTGAAAGACCTCGGGCACTTCGACAAGGTCGGCGGCGTCCAGGGGCTCAGCGCGCTGCTCGACCGCCAGGGCTCGATCGCTAATGTTCCGCATTATCTTGATATTATTTCGAAAAAGAGCGCGCTCCGGCGCATGATCACGGCCGCGCGCGAGGTCGAGGTCTCGGGCATGGGCGACGTGGCCGATGTCGAAGAGTTCCTCGACGAGGCCGAGCGCAAGATCTTCGACGTGCTCGAGAACAGGCAGAGCACCGATCTCCGCCCCATCAGCGAGATCGTGCAGGCCGCGATCGAGCAGATCACGAAGGCCGTCGACGCCGGGGGCGATGTCACAGGGATCGGCACCGGCTACCGCGACTGGGACCGCATCACGCACGGCCTGCAGCGCGGTGACCTCATCATCCTCGCCGCGCGCCCTGCGATGGGGAAGACCTCCTTCGCGCTAAACGTCGCGATGAACGCCGCGCTCAAGTACAACGCGTCCGTGGCCCTCTTCTCGCTAGAGATGCCCGCCGAGCAGCTCGCTCAGCGCCTCCTAGCAGCCGAGGCACGCGTCGATCTGTCAAACCTTCGCGGCGGTCAGCTGGCCCACGACGCGTGGCCGCGCCTCATGGAGGCGGCCGACAACATCTCGCGCGCCCGCATCTTCATGGACGACCAGGCCGGCGCGACGCCGATGCAGGTGCGCGCGAAGTGCCGCCGCCTCAAGCGCCGCGAGGGGCTCGATCTTATCATCATCGACTACCTGCAGCTCATGAACGCGGGCACCAAGCAGGGCTCGCGCGAACAAGAGATCTCTTATATTTCAAGAACTCTCAAGAGTCTCGCGAAAGAGCTCTCGTGCCCCGTCATCGCGCTCAGCCAGCTCAACCGTAGCCTCGAGTCGCGCGCCGACAAGCGCCCCATGATGAGCGACCTCCGCGAGTCAGGCGCCATCGAGCAGGACGCCGACATGATCTGCTTCGTCTACCGCGAAGAGGTCTACAATAAGGATCTCCCCGAGGACCAACGCGGCCTCGCCGAGCTCATCATCGGCAAACACCGTAACGGCTCGACCGGCACCGTGAACCTCAAGTTCTGGCACTCGCACACCCGCTTCGACAACCTGGCGGAGAACTTTGTCCCGCCGGGTGGCTACCGCGGCGAGTAAGGCGCGTCCGGGCAGAGGACGCGCCCGCCGGCGCTCAGCGAGGGCAAGAGATCGAAGAGACCTAGAGACCCTAGCAGCAACAAGGTCACGTCCGACGGCCACGGAGACCTGAGCGACACGTTCGCCGCAGGTGATATCGCGTGAGATGCGCGGCGGGCGAGATGCCACGCGCCGAGGGCGATGCGCGCGTCTCCACGGGCGAAATCCGTCGGGAGGAGCGGTCCTTCGTCCGGAAAACTCGCGCTAAAGAGCTCGGCGCCTAGCCAGTGCACCCAGAAGAGGCGGCGCGCGCGACCCACATCGACCGCGGCGCGCCTTCCGCCGGCCCAGGCGCCGATGATGGCGATCAGGGGGCCAAGTTCGCCGTCGGTCGTCTCGATGACGAGGGTGTCTCGGGCCGGTGTGGACCCGACGAGCGCGCGGTAGGCCTTTGACGCCTCGATACTCGCGGCCCAGATAGCCGCCTGATCGTCGACGAGGTCGGCCCACGCGACCGTTTGGACAGATCCGGCCCCCACTAGCGTCCCGCGTTCGCTGGCTGTGGCCCGGAATCGCCGGCGCTGCCTTCGGGAATCTCGCCGCCGCAGGCATCAGAGCCGGCGCCCTCGTGGCCGTCGGCCGAACCGGGCCCGCAGCCATCGGGTGGCGTGACGACGTCGGTCGGGCTGCAGGCGTCGGGGCCGACATCACCCATGACGTCGCCGCCTTGAGGGTCGCACCCATCGAGAGGGGACTCGCCCACCACATCCCCGCCGGGCGTGGCCATATCGTCCGTGTCGGACGACCTCACATCGCCGACCCCGTTGGCCGGCGTATAGTCCGGATCTACCCCAGGATGCGGGGACGGATCAGACACGCAACCGCTGACCAAGAACGTCAGCAAGAGCGCGACTGCGCCGCTCGTGAGGCGCAAGCGCGAGGCCGGGGCGGCGATCGGAGGCTGGGTCTGGGGGCTGGCCATGGGGTACCTTGCGGGTGGTGTAGAGTTATTCTACAGTATGGGAAAATGTTTCTCAAGTGATGGCGCGACGGTCGGAGTCGAGGAGCGGTAGAGATGCGAGACAACGCTGCGATTGGGGAAGGTGGGGGACTCGCTGAGGCCGTGTCGACGGCTGACGCGCATGGGCTCTGGCGGCCGGGACGCGAGCTCGGGCGCGGCGGTATGGGCCGCGTCTTTGAGGTCACGCCTTCGGCGGCCGCGGGCTATCTCTATGCAGATCCCATGCCACGTGGCGAGGGCCACGCCTTCGTCATCAAATACTTGGACAACCCTGAGCTCGCGCGCAGTTTCGCCGCCGAGGACTCGCTGTTGGCACGCCTGAGCCACCCGGGCCTGCCTGCCCTCGTGGCGCGCGGCTGGGACGCCGGGGCCCAGCGCGCTTACTCCGTTCGCAGCTTTGTACCGGGGACCGCCTTGGCTCCGGGGCGCCTCGAGGCGGCTCGGGCCGAGGTGTTCTTGGGGATCGCGCTGGATCTCGTCGCCGTGCTTGAGCACTGCCATCGGCACGGCTTTGTGCACGGAGACATCGCGCCTCCTAACGCGCTCTGGGACCCGACCGAGCTTCCGTACGCGCGGGCCCGCCTCATCGATCTTGGCGCGGCGGCCTCCATCGCAGGGCCGGACGCCGTGGCCCCAGGGACGACGTCAGGCCTCATACCGTACTGCGCCCCCGAGCGCCTCCGCGGCGAGCCGGCGAGCCCGCTGACCGACCTCTGGGCGCTCGGGGCGGTGCTCTGGGGGCTACGCTACGGCGCGCATCCGCTGCCGGGCTATCCCGTGTCTCATCTGACCGATCCGCCACGCGCGCCCACGACGCCAGACGCGTTCACGCCCGTACTTCGGCGCATGTTGGCCCCTGTCGCGAAGGATCGCTATCCAGACCTCGCCGCTGTCCGCGAAGCGCTCCGGGCGGCCACCGCGAGCATGAGCCTCGACGCGTCCGCGACGGGCCACCACGCGGCCGAGCGACGGGCCTTCCCCTACGTGGACCGAGGCGACGCGCTCGCAGACGCGGTCGCAGCCCTCTCGGCCGGCGTCGAGGCAGGAAGGGCCGTCGCGCTGGACGCGCCAGCCGAGGGCAGGACGCGCTGGATTCAGGAGGTCTTGCGGGCGACGCCCTTGGACCGCGCGGCCCCGATCCTCCTCGCCGACCCGGGAACCGAGAGCGCCGACGCCGTGTTCGCGGCCCTCATCAGCCAGCTCGCGGAGGGGCCGGACCGGCCGCCTGAGAACGCGCCTCTGCCGGCGCTCTTTGAGCCGCTGCTTCGCTCCGGGGCGGTGCTCGTCTTTGATGACTTGGAGGGACGGCCTGAGCTGCGCGCCGCGGTCGCAAAGCTCGTGCTTCTCTTGGAGACAAGTCCTCGGATCTATTCACCCACTGTCATCCTGACCGCCGGTCTCGCGAGCCACCCGAGGCGCTCCGAGCCGTGGAGTGAGGCTGACCTCGCTGCCTTGCTTACGTCCACCTACCCTGGCCGGCGTGTCAGCGCGCACACCGTCCAACCGCTGCTCGACGTGACGGGCGGCTCCATCCGGGCGATTACCAAAGCCCTCCGCGAGCTCAGTCGACGCGGCCAGCTCGACGTCGACAGTGAGTGGATCGCGCTCCCGGACCGCGCGACCCTCGAAGCGGCGCTTTCCCGGGCGGCCGACGGGCGCCCTGAAGACCTTGATGAGGCCGCGCGGCGGGTCCTCGCCCTCATCGCGTGGTCCGTCGAGGCGCTGCCAGCCGCGACGCTCAACGCCGCCGAGAGCCTCCGTCGCCTTGAAGCCCTGGGGCTCATCGTGGGACGCGCCTACCCCCGGCCGGCGTCGGCGCGCTCGCGGGACAGAGCGCGCGCCCTCGTCCCAGGTGATGACGCGTACAAGGCCCTCGCTGCGCTCCTAGAGGCCGCCGGCGACGAAATCGGGCAACAGGCGTATGAGGTCATGTGCGGGCTGCCTGGGGCCCTCAAAGAGGCCGCTAGGACCGTCGCCGCCCGCGGTCCGGGGTCTGTCAGGCTGGCACAGGCCCTCGCCAGCGAACGCTCTCTGGCGAGTCTGACGCCTCTGGCAAAACTCGACGTGGCCGAGGTCCTCGCCGAGGCGGGACACGTGAACGCGGCGCGAACCTTGGCGACCTCCCTCGTCAACGAGGCGTCGGACGCCCCACCGGAGGTCGCGGCGCGAATCCACGCGCTGGCGGGACGGCTACACTTCACGGCGACGGCCTACGCCGCCGCGAGGGTCTCGTTCGACGCGGCGCTCACGGCGCTTGGTCCTGACGGGCCCGGTCGATCGCCATACCTCGCAGAGCTGGCACGCGCCGCGGTCTTGTCAGGCGCACCTGACGCGGCGAGTGCAGCCGCCGACGCGTGCGAGGCTGCCCTCCAAGACGAGGCGAGCCCTCCTCTTGCGACGGAGCTGCTGCGCGCGCGTGTCGGCTATGTGCGCGGTATCGCGGGATGGTACCGGGGTGACCTCGACGCGGCCGACGTCGCCCTCGCGCTGTCTATGGAGGCCATCGCGCGCGGCCTCGAGTCTGTGAGCGGTGAGGACGAAGAGCGCCGCCTCGTCGGCGAGAGGGCCGCGACTCGACTCGCGCTTGGGCTGATCGCCCATCGGCGAGGGGGCCATGACGGGCTCGCGACGGCCCAAGCCCACTACCAAGCCGCGCTGGGCGACGCCGAGCGGGTATCAGACATGGCCCGGGTCCTCGGCGCCATGCAAAACCTCGGGGTCGTCGAGCACGAGCGAGGCAGGTTCCTTGCGGCCCTCGACACCTATCAGCGCGCTCTCACCCTCGCGGAGACCCTCGAACAGACCGCCCGAGTTGCCCAGATCGCGGGCAATCTCGGTAACTTACATCGCTATCTCGGCGCCCCCGACGACGCCCGTCATGTGCTGGCGCGCGGGCTCAAGGCCGCGACGGCCGGTACAAACCACCACGCAGTGCTCCTGTGCGAGAACCTCCTCGGCGACGTCGCGCTTGATCTCGGCGAGCTCGACACGGCGCGCGCGCACTACGACGCGGCGCTCGAGACAGCCACGCGCTGCGAGCTCACCAGCGAGCTCGGGACCATCGGTATGAACCGCGCGCGAGCCGAGCTAAGCGCCGGCGACGCCGCCGCGGCCCTGCCCTACCTCGAGGCCGCCGCGACCGCCGCCAGCGCCGCGAACCGGACCGCGATCTTGGGCCAGATCGCCGCCACCATGGGCGATCTAGGTCGCGCCACCCTCGCTGAGCCCTCCGACGAGCAGAGGGCCCGCATGCACGAGGGGTTCCGGGCCGCGACAAACGTCGAGGCGAAGTGGCCTATCGCCCACGGCCTCGCTCTCGACGCCCGCGATCGCGGGGCTTGGGACGAGGCGGAGCGCTGGGCCCGCGAGGTCATGGAGCTCATCTCCGGACAGCGTGACGCGGTCCCCGCTGAGCGCCAGGGCGCCTTCCTCGACCGCCCCGACCGCCGCCGAGCCGTCCGCGACGCCACGGGCCTACTCCAAGCGAGGTTGAGCGCGCCCCCCTCGGCTGAAGCCGGCCCACCGGCCGCAGACTGGAGCCGCATCATCGAGGTCGCCAAGCGCGTCGCCAGCGAGCGCGACGTCGACCGTCTGCTCGCCTACATCATGGACTCCGCCGTCTTTCTGAGTCGGGCCGAGCGCGGCTTCCTCGTGCTCGCCCGGAGCCCCGGCGATGGCGAACATGTCGATGTGCGCATCGCGCGCAACCTGGATCAGGAAAATATCCGCCAGCGCCGCGACAAGATCAGCCGCAGCATCGTCAAGCGCGTCATCGACACCGCCGAGCCCGTCTTGACGGTCGACGCGATGGAAGACGAGCGCTACCGCGCTCAGGAGAGCGTTCACGACATGCGTCTGCGCTCGATCCTGTGTGTCCCGATGCGCTCTCGCGGGATCTCGCTCGGCGCCATCTACGTCGACAACCGCTTTCAGACCGCGGTCTTCACGGACCTCGATCTGCGGACCCTCGAGGCCCTCGCGGATCTCTCCGCCATCGCCCTCGACACGGCGCGCGCGATGTCCCACCTCGCCGCCCAGCGCGACCAGCTCGAGGCCTCCCGCCGCGAGGTGGCGAGCCTCAACGAGCGCCTCGCCGCCGAGCTCGCCCGCCGCGAGGAGGAGCTCGACGCCTCGCGCGAGGCCCTAAAAGCCGAGCGCCAGACCTTCGCCGCCCCAGAGTCCTACGCGGGGATCATCGGCACATCTGCGCCAATGGTGCGGCTGTACGGGCTCATCGATAAGCTCCGCGCCGCAGACCTGCCGGTCCTGATCGAGGGAGAGTCCGGGACAGGGAAGGAGCTCGTGGCGCGCGCGATCCACTTCGGTGGACCGCGCCACGACCGCCCCTTTGTCGCGGTCAACTGCGGCGCTATCCCCCAGGGACTCATCGAGTCCGAGCTCTTTGGTCACGTCAAAGGCGCCTTCACGAGCGCCCACCAGGACAAGCGCGGCCTCTTCGAGGTGGCTGACACCGGCACCCTATTTCTCGATGAGATCGGCGAACTTCCACTCGAGATGCAGGTCAAACTCCTGCGCGTCCTACAGAGCGGGGAGATCCAAAAGGTCGGCGCGACGCGCCAGACCCGCGTCACGGTCCGCATCGTCGCGGCCACCAATCGAAGGCTGGAAGAAGAGATCACCGCCCAGCGCTTCCGGGAAGACCTCTTCTACCGCCTCTCGGTCGTGCGCCTGCCCCTACCGCCTCTGAGAGCGCGACGAGACGACATCGCGCTGCTCGTGCGGCACTTCATCGACAAGCACCGCACCGCCCAAGGTCCCAAGAGTATCGATCGCCGGGCCCTGTCGGCGCTCGAGCAAGCCCCGTGGCCGGGCAACATCCGCCAGCTGGAGACCGTCATCCGCAGCGCCCTCGTCTTCACCGAGGGGCCCATTATCACCACCGACGACCTCGCACCGATGGAGAGCGCGCCGACCACCTCCCACACACCCCAGAGCCAAGACACCATTACGCCCATGGCCGACGTCGAGCGTCACACGATCCTGACCGCGCTCGAGCTCTGCGGCGGCAACAAGAGCAGCGCCGCCCGAGCCCTCGGCATCGACCGACGCACCCTCTACAATAAGCTCAGCGCCTGGGGCCTCGACACCGAGACTTAACGACGCCCAGCTTGGCCCCGCCACCTCGACGCCCTGCCCCCGTGGCCCGGAACCCCAGACACAAAAAAACCCACCGAGGTGGGTCTTCTTGTTTGGTAGGGCGTACGGGATTCGAACCCGTGTTACCGGCGTGAAAGGCCGGCGTCCTAGGCCTCTGGACGAACGCCCCGTGAAGCACATAGAGAATGGGATTTGGTAGGGCGTACGGGAGTCGAACCCGTGTTACCGGCGTGAGAGGCCAGCGTCCTAGGCCACTAGACGAACGCCCCGTGTACCATTTCCGCTATGTGTTGAACTTTCGGGGACAAGGATTCGAACCTAGATAGCCAGTACCAGAAACTGGAGTCCTGCCATTGGACGATCCCCGAACAATCAAATCGCAAGGGGCATCGGTCGAAACCCGTTTGCGGAGGCAGAGACTGTGGGCGGGGCGCTTCATTGTCAATACAAAAAAGCGTCCCGCCCACAGAATTATTCTGCTGCCTCGAACTTCTCTTTCGTGGTCGGGACGATCGCCTTCTTGATAGTCGGTGTCGTCGGGCCCACGGAGCCATCGCCCATCGGCTTGCCGGCAGGCATGAACTCGATGATCGCCATTGGAGCCGCGTCGCCATGACGGATACGGGTGCGGATGATCCGCGTGTACCCACCGTGGCGCTCGGCGAAGCCAGGCGCGATTACATCGCAGAGCCGGCTAACCGCGAGAGGAGTCTGCACGAATGCCGCCACGAGGCGACGCGAGTGCAAGGTACCCTTCTTCCCGATCGTGACCATACGGTCCGCCACAACCCGAAGCTCTTTGGCCTTCGGGACGGTGGTCTCGATCTTTCCGTGCTCGATGAGCGAGGTCACCATGTTGCGGAAAAGCGCGCGACGGTGTGATGTGTTTCGGCTGAGTTGACGCCCACTGTTTTGGTGACGCATGACTTGACTCCCAATCCCTTGTCAGGGTTCTCAGTGCTTTTGCGCGGCCTGGAGACGCTCGGGGTCGAACCCATCGAGCTTCATGCCGAGAGAAAGCCCCATTTCCTGAAGCAACTCTTTGATTTCTTTGAGCGACTTGCGCCCGAAATTTTTCGTCTTGAGCATCTCGGCCTCGGACCGCTGCACAAGCTCACCAATGAACCGAATATTCGCGTTCTGCAAGCAGTTCGCCGAACGGACCGAGAGCTCAAGCTCTTCGACCGAACGATACAGGTTCTCGTTCACCGGCTCTTCGGCCGAGATACTCACCTCTTCAGGCTCGTCAATCTCGTCGAAGTTGATGAAGATCTGAATTTGATCCTTGAGGATCTTGGCCGCGAGAGCGACCGCGTCTTCAGGAGACACCGTCCCCGTCGTCCACACGTCGAGCACGAGCTTGTCGTAGTCGGTACGCTGACCAACACGCGCGTTCGTGACGCGATAGTTGACCTTGCGGATGGGGCTGAAGATCGCGTCGACCGCGATCATGTTGACCGGCCAATCCTCTTCACGGTTGGCTTCCGCCGGCGAGTAGCCCTTGCCCTGGTTCAGGGTAAAGCGCATCTCGAACTTACCACCATCGCTGACCGTGCAGATATGCTGCTCGGGGTTGGCGATGATGATCCGCGGGTCCACGGCCAAATCCTTGGCCTTCACAACGCCCGCGGTGTCGCGCACGAAGTGAAACGTGCGCGGGCCGTCGACCGTCAACTCCAACTGGACCTCTTTGAGGTTCAGGTTGATGTCGGCGATGTCTTCGACGATGCCCGTGAGGCTCTGAAACTCGTGGAGCGCGCCCTCGATCTCGGCGCCGACGATCGCGGAACCGCGAAGCGACGACAAAAGGATACGGCGAAGTGAGTTACCGAGGGTCGTACCGAAACCACGCTCCAGAGGCTCAGCCGAAAAACGGCCAAAGCTACTGGTCAAGGTCTCAGGTTCAACTTCAAGTTTTTTGGGGCGGATAAGCTGCCGCCAGTTGCGATAATCCATCACCACCTCTCGAAGGTCAGGTTTGGGCTGCGCTCTGTGTCCAGGACCCGAGGGCCACAGAGGATTGAGCGACAGCTACGCGCCGCTTTGCAGCGACGAGCCGGAATTAATTCCCGACTCACGAAAGCGCCCGGGACATACCGGGCGCCAACAACGAACCACGCGATGTGCGTTACACGCGCCGACGTTTCGGCGGCCGGCACCCGTTGTGCGGGATCGGCGTCACGTCGCGAATGGTCGTCACGCGAAGACCCGCACCAGTCAAGGCGCGCAGAGCGGCCTCACGACCACTGCCTGGACCCTTCACGCACACCGAAATGGTGCGCATCCCGTGCTCAACCGCGGTACGAGCCGCTTCGTCTGCTGCAAGCTGAGCTGCAAAGGGAGTCGACTTGCGCGAACCCTTGAAGCCCTTCTTACCACAGGAAGCCCAGCTCACCGTGTCGCCATTCGTGTCGGTAATCGTCACGATGGTGTTGTTGAACGTCGACTGGATGTGCGCGACACCAGTCGGGATGTTCTTTCTGATTTTTCTACCACGAGGGTTTGCCATGATCGTTCCCCAAAGCTGATGCTTGGTAGGCTGTGTGCCGGACAATGGTCAAGAAAGCACGGAGGGCGGCGAGCGCCCACCCGACTACTTCTTCTTCTTGACCGCTTGCCGTTTCGGGCCCTTCCGGGTCCGTGCATTGGTGTGCGTACGCTGGCCGCGGACGGGAAGCCCGCGACGGTGACGGAGGCCACGGTAGCAACCGAGATCCATGAGTCGTTTGACGGACAAGGATACGTCGCGCCGGAGGTCACCCTCCACCCGATAACCCTCTTGGATTATCTGACGGAGGCGTGCCAGCTCCTGGTCGGTGAGTTGGTCTTCTTTGCGACCCGACTCAATGTTAGCTCGTTCACAAATATCGACGGCGGTCTTGCGACCAACTCCGTAAATCGCTGTGAGTGCAATCCCAATCGGCTTACGCCGTGGAAGGTCAACGCCTGCAATGCGTGCCATATCCGATTACCCTTGCCGCTGCTTGTGACGGGGATTTTCGCAGATTACGCGAACCACCCCACGCCGTTTGATTACCTTGCATTTCTCACAGATCGTCTTGACTGACGTTCGTACTTTCATCGTAAGACTCCCAGAGTCGTGAGGGGGCGGAGGAGTATCCTAGGTGGGGCTTGAACGCAAGCCCCGTTTACCGCGCCCGTCAAATTCGTTATGCGCGCGCCCGACGAGTCCGCGTGCGCGGCCCCGACGTCGGTGCACCCACACCCTCATAGGTGTGCGTAATCAGGTGCGATTGAATCTGCTGGGCGGTATCAAGAGCGACACCGACCACGATGAGGAGCGCCGTTCCGCCGAAGCTGAAAGGCACACCAAACTCGGTCTGAAGGAAGATGGGGAGCACACACACGGCGGCGACATAGATCGCACCACCCGTTGTGATCCGGGACATCACGCGGTCGATGTACTCGGCCGTCTTCTTACCAGCACGCACGCCAGGGATAAACCCACCGTACTTTTTCATGTTGTCGGCCACATCCACGGGATTGAACACGACGGCGGTATAGAAGAAGCAGAAGAATATGATGAGCGTAATGTACAGGAGGTTGTAGAACGCGCTGCCCATGTTCAGGTTGACCTGCAACCAGTCTTGAAAGGCAGTACCTGGGAAGATACCTGCGATCAGAGCCGGAAACATGAGGAGCGAGCTCGCGAAGATCGGCGGGATCACGCCGGCGGTGTTCACCTTGAGCGGCAGGAAGGTGTTTTGACCACCATACATGCGCTGTCCGACGACCTTTTTGGCATAGCGCACCGGGATGCGACGTTGCCCGCGTTCAAAGAACACGATAATGGCCACCACAGCCAGAATCACGAGGCCGATCACCAGGAGCTTCGGGGTCTCCAGATCGCCACCAGCGAGCTCGCTGAGGCTGAAGGTCTGGAAGAGGCTCGGCAGGAGTTGAGCGACGATACCGGCGAAGATGATGAGCGAGATACCGTTGCCGATACCCCGTTCCTGGATCTGTTCACCCAACCACATCAACAAGAAGGCGCCGGTCATCAGCGTCATGACGCTAACTATCGAGAACCAAAAGGATGATGCGAGTACTACGTCGCTACCCGTGCCGGAACCGCTGAGGCCCGAGAGGTAGGCGGTGAGACCGATCGCCTGCACAAAGGCGAGGATGACCGTTCCGTACCGAGTATATTGATTGATCTTGCGCGTGCCGGCGTCGCCCTCTTTTTTAAGCCGATCAAGGGATGGGACTACCACCGCCAAGAGCTGCATAATAATGCTGGACGAAATATACGGCATCACACCGAGCGCGAACACGGAGACCTGCTCTAGGGCCCCTCCCGAAAACATCGAGAAGAGACCAAGCAGGCCGCCGCCGTCCTGATTCATGTGATTGGACATCGCGTCCCGGCTGACGCCAGGGACCGCGATGAAGATCCCCAAGCGATAGAACGCGAGGATCATCAGCGTGAACAGGGCTCGCGAACGCAGCTCGGCAACCTTGCCTATGTTCGCGAGTCCGTTAGCCACCGATCACCTCAACAGTGCCGCCAGCGCTCGTGATCTTAGCCTCAGCTGATTTCGAGAACTTGTGCGCCGTAATCGAGAGCTTCACGGTGAGCTCGCCGTCGCCAAGGATCTTCAAGAGATCAGTTGGCTTACGGATGATACCCGCCATGGCGAGGATCTCCGGGCTGATATGAGTGCCGGCCTCGAAATCGTTAAGATCAGCGAGGTTCACGATGGACCACTGGGTCTTGTCGAAGGGACGGAAACCCCGGATCGGAATACGACGGATAATCGGGAGCTGACCGCCCTCGAAGCCAGGGCGAATACGCGACGAACGCGCCTTCTGACCCTTGTGACCACGACCGGACGTCTTGCCGGTGCCCGAACCCGGACCACGGCCAACGCGCTTGCGATTCTTTCTGGACCCCGGAACGGGGGACAATCTACTTAGTTCGTTCATTGCAATTCTCCGGCGCGGGACGTCAACGCCCCGCTCGCGACCGCGCTACGCGGTACACTATGACAGGCTAGGGGACCCCCACGCGCATACGCTGCGGGGGCTACTCCAAGCCAGTTTGTTCGATAATCACCGGCCCACGCATTTGGTGGGCCGGCGAAAACCTCATGCCTGCTAGCACGCTTTTTAGAAAAGCGTCAGACTTTTTCGACCGCCACAAGGTGCGCGACCTTCTGGATGAGCCCGCGCACCGAGGGGGTGTCTTCGAGCTCATTGATGTCGTTAATCTTACGAAGATTGAGCCCCTTGAGGCAGAGACGCTGCAGCTTGTCAGCAGCGAACTTGCTCCGGACGAGCTTGACTACGACCGTGTTGGCCATGTTGCTATCCCCTTATTACTTGCCGACGTGACGCTGTTGCATCTCTTCGAGCGGGAGCTGACGACGCGCCGCGACCTCTTCCACACCCCTAAGGTTGCGGAAGGCTTCGATCGTGGCGTGAATCATATTGTGCGGGTTACGCGAGCCGATGCACTTGGTGAGGATGTTGCTGATACCAGCAGCTTCCACGACCGCGCGAACCGCACCACCGGCGATAACGCCAGTACCCTCGGAAGCGGGCTTCAGCAAAACTTTGCCTGCGCCGTGCTCACCGATGACCTCGTGCGGGATCGTCGTTCCGATCATTGGGATCGAGAACATCGATTTGATCGCCTGCTCCTTGCCCTTGCGGATGGCCTCAGGGACCTCGCCGGCTTTGCCCAGGGCCGCGCCAACGCGCCCCTGACCATCACCAACTACCACGAGCGCTGAGAAGCTGAAGCGGCGGCCGCCTTTGACCACCTTGGCGACGCGGTTGATGGTGACAACCCGGTCGATGTACTCCGAACCAGCATTCTGATCGTCGCGGCCGCGCCGCTCATTTCTATCTCTTTCTCGAGCCACGTTGTGCTCCTCGTCAGCCGGATTTAGAACTCAAGACCCGCCGAACGCGCACCCTCAGCGAGGGCGGCAATACGGCCGGTGTACAAGAAACCATTGCGATCGAAGACGACCTTGCGGATGTCGGCGGCGAGACACTTCTTGGCGATTTCTTCGCCAATCCGAGTCGCCTCATCTCGCTTGTTGCCTTCGATTGCACCGCGGATGCCTGGCGTGAGGGTCGAAACCGCCACGAGCGTCTTTCCCGCGATATCATCGATGACTTGGGCGTAGATGTGTTTGTTCGACCTGAACACGTTTAGCCGCGGACGATCTCCCGTCCCATTGACCTTCTTGCGAAGGCCGAGCTTGCGACGCGCACGCGCTGCCCCTTTATTGACCTGCATGACCGTCTCTCCTGATTACTTGGCGGCCTTGCCGGCCTTGCGACGAATCGTTTCTTCCTTGTACTTGACGCCCTTGCCCTTATAGGGCTCGGGCGGCCGGAACGACCGGATCTTCGCGGCCGTTTGGCCGAGGAGCTCCTTGTCGATACCGGAGAGCTTTAAGGTCGTCTGCTTCTCTACCTCGGCACTGATGCCGTTAGGAAGATTAAAGATGACCGGGTGGCTCTTGCCAAGCGTCAATGTAAGTACCGTCCCAGCGACCTCGGCGCGATAACCGACACCGTTGATCTCAAGAACACGGACGAACCCGGCGGAAACGCCGGTCACCATGTTGTTGAGCAGCGTGCGGGAAAGGCCCCAAAGAGCGCGTGCATGACGGCTCTGATCGACGGGTTCAACCACGATCTTGCCGCTGTCCTCGCTGAACTTGACACCCTTGAAAGTTCTCTCGAGCTTTCCAAGGGGGCCTTCAACCTTGAGGTCGGTGCCGCGGATCGCGACCTTGACCTTCGCAGGAAGGGCAACCGGCTGTTTTCCAATTCTGGACATGATTAGTCTCCTCTGGTCGGCCTGTTGATCACCACACCGTGCAGATCAGCTCGCCACCGATGTTCTTTTCGCGGGCCAGATGGCCTGCCAGAACGCCGTGCGAGGTGCTGACGATTGCGAGACCAAGCCCGCTCTGCACCTGAGGAATTTGTTTCGCGGAAACGTACACTCGCCGACCAGGCTTGGACTCACGGCGTAGGCCATGAATCGCGCCCAGCCCGTCGCGGCTGTACCGAAGTTTAACGCTAAGAACGTCGCGTGGTGCCGCCTCAAGGATCTGGAAGCTGTCGAGGAAACCCTCTTTCTCCAAAATCTTGATAATCGCCACTTTCTCTTTCGAAGAGACGACCTTCACAACCTCATGGCCTGCCTGTTGGGCATTCCGTAGACGGGTGAGAAGGTCCGCGATAGGATCAGTCATCGTCATGTCAAAATCCTCCCTACAACCCTGCTCACTTGCGGAACGGCATGCCAAGGTGGGTCAACAGGCGTCGAGCCTCGTCGTCCGTCTTGGCGGTTGTAACTACGGTGATGTTCATCCCTTTAACCTTGGCTACCTTGTCGTAGCTGATCTCGGGGAAAATAATCTGTTCACGAAGGCCGAGGGTGAAATTCCCGCGTCCATCGAAGCCTTTTGGTGAAACACCGCGGAAGTCGCGCACGCGCGGCAAAGCAATGTTCATCAGGCGATCCAGGAACTCAAACATCCGCTCACGCCGAAGCGTAACCGTCACGCCGATCGGCAGACCGGCGCGGAGTTTGAACCCCGCGATGGCCTTACGAGACCGGGTGATCAGCGGCTTTTGGCCGGTGATCTGACCGAGCTCATCGAGGCTTGCATCGATGATCTTGGGGTTCTGCACCGCTTCACCAAGGCCCATATTTACGGACACTTTGGTAATGCGTGGCACTTCCATGATGTTTTTATAGCCGAAGTCCTTGACCAAGGTCGGAACGACTTCGTTTGTGTATCTATCGAGAAGGCGCGGCATAGCGGCTCTCCATTAGTCCAGGTACTCGTCATGTTTCGCGCTGTAGCGCACTTTTTTGCCGTCCGCATTCACCCGGAACTGTACCCGGGTGGGCTTGCCTGACGGCGTCAGCGGCATCAGATTGGAGAGCTCGATTCCGGCCTCCTTTTCAATAATACCACCGGCCTGATTCGCCTGTGTCGGGCGGGTATGGCGCTTCACGATGTTCAGCTTCTCCACGAGGACTCGAGAGCCCTCGTTGGTGAAGCCGAGCACCTCGCCTTCTTTACCCTTTTCTTTGCCCGCGATGACGCGAACCTTGTCGCCTTTACGTATCCGTTGCATCGCCTCGCTCCTTACAGAACTTCGGGTGCGAGCGAGACGATCTTCATGAACTTCTTCGCGCGCAGCTCACGAGCCACGGGTCCGAAGATACGGGTGCCGATCGGCTCGCCAGCTTGGTTGATGAGGACGGCAGCGTTTTCGTCGAAGCGAATCTTAGAACCATCCGGGCGCCGCACTTCTTTGGAGGTGCGGACGATGACGGCGCGAACGACGTCCTTCTTCTTCACCTTCGCGCGGGGGATGGCTTCTTTAACCGAAACCACGATAATATCGCCGATCGACGCGTATTTACGCTTCGAACCGCCGAGAACTTTGATGCACTGAACCCGCTTGGCGCCGGAATTATCGGCTGCGACTAGGGTTGATTGCATTTGGATCATATTTGGACCCTCCTGAAGTTAAAGACCGTCGGGCCTTATACGGCGCGCTCTAAGATTTCACGTACCCGCCAGCGCTTGTCGCGCGAGAGGGGGCGGCACTCTTCTAGAAGAACACGATCGCCAATGCGGCAAGTGTTCTCTTCGTCGTGAGCCTTGTAGCGGCTGCGCCTTTGAATGTACTTGTGGTACACCGGGTGCTTCATGCGGCGGACAACCTCGACGACGATCGTCTTGGTCATCTTATCACTCGACACCAGGCCGATAAGGGTCTTTTTGTTTGTGCTGTGAGTAGCCATTGTACTCGCCCCTATTTCCCGAGTTTCTTGAGCTGGAGCACCGTCTTGGCGCGAGCCAAGTTGCGGCGGCTCTCACTGAGCTTCGTCGCATTCTGGAGCTGCGACGTCGCGTGCTGGAAGCGCGTGCGGAACACGTCCTCCTGGAGCTCAACGATGCGAACCTCAAGCTCAGCTGCGTCGAGCTGACGGAGTTCTTCTGCTTTCATACCAAAACCTCGCCGCGACGCGTGAACCGGGTGCTCAGAGGAAGCTTCGCCGCCGCGAGGCGGAAGGCTTCCTTGGCGGTGACTTCGTCGACACCGCGCATTTCATACAAGACACGACCGGCACGAACGACGGCCACCCAGTGGTCCGGCGGCCCCTTGCCTTTACCCATGCGGGTTTCGGCGGGCTTCTTCGTGATCGGCTTGTCCGGAAAGATCCGAATCCAGATCTGACCGCGACGTTTGATGTAGCGGGTCATCGCAATACGAGCCGCTTCGATTTGGCGGGCGGTGAGCCAGCCACTGGTTGTGACCTGGAGACCAAAGTCGCCGAAATCGACGTCGCAACCCGTACGCGCTAGGCCACGGACGCGGCCTTTGTGCATCTTGCGAAATTTTGTACGTTTCGGGGAGAGCATGTGTGTCGCTCCTAATTACGTGGGTTCGGGCTTCAGCGGCGCAGGCCGCGTTCTTTGAGGACGTCGCCCTTATAGATCCAGCACTGGACGCCGATGATGCCGTAAGTGGTCTTCGCCGTGGCGAAGCCATAATCGATATCTGCGCGCAGTGTGTGCAAGGGGACGCGGCCTTCGCGGTACCACTCGCGGCGAGACATTTCTGCCCCACCGAGACGACCCGCGGCGTTAAGACGGATGCCCTTCGCGCCAAATTTCATGGCGGTCTGGACGGCCTTCTTCATGGCCCGGCGGAAAGATACACGACGCTCGAGCTGGGTGGCGACGTTTTCAGCGACAAGCTGAGCGTCGGTCTCCGCCTTACGGACCTCGTGGATGTTCAGGTAGAGCTTCGATTCGGTCAGGTTTTGGATGTCGAGCTTAAGCTGCTCGGCGCCCTGGCCTTTTTTCCCGATGATGATACCCGGCCGCGCCGTGTGCACATTGACGGTGCACTTGGTCGACGAACGTTCGATATCGATCTTCGAGACGCCGGCGTGAACCATACGCGTCTTAATCGCACGCTTGATCGCGAGGTCCTCGTGGAGCCAAGCAACATATTGCTTCTCGGCATACCATTTGGAGGACCAGGTGCGCGTGATACCGATGCGGAAACCGACTGGATTGATTTTCTGACCCATGGATCTATCCTTGCTTCCGTTCGGCCACGACGATCGTCACGGCGCTGGTCCGCTTCCGGATGCGAGTAGCCCGGCCCATGGCTCGCGGCATAAACCGGCGCATGGTCGGTCCCTCGTCGACGAAAGCTTCTTTGATGAAGAGGCGGCTGGGCTCGTTGACGCCGAACTTGATGCCCGCGTTCGCGACCGCCGAGGCCAGAAGCTTATAAAGCAACTGAGCCGCAGCGCGGTCGGCGAACTTGAGCTGTGCAAGAGCGACTTCCACGTCGGGGCTGCCCTTGACGGCGTTCAGCACGATGCGCATTTTGCGCGGTGCGACCCGTAGATTGTTGAGTTTAGCTGTGGCTTCCACGGCAGGATCTCCTCGTGTGCCTTATTTCTTCTTGGACTTTTTATCGGCGGAATGGCCGAAGAAAGTCCGAGTCGGGGCGAACTCACCGAGCTTGTGGCCGACCATGTTCTCCGTCACGAACACCGGAAGAAACTTCCGGCCATTGTGAACGGCCATGGTGAGACCAACCATCTCGGGGAGAATGGTGGACCGGCGGCTCCAGGTCTTGATGACCTTCTTGCTGCCGGACTTAACACAGTCCTCCACCTTCTTGATGAGGTGGAGGTCGACGAACGGGCCTTTTTTAATTGAGCGCGGCACGACTCAACCTCACTTCTGATTGCGACGACGGACGATAAACTTGTCGGTCGACTTGTTATTGCGGGTCTTGTGACCCTTGGTGGGCTTGCCCCAGGGGGTCACCGGGTGACGACCACCCGATGTGCGGCCTTCGCCACCACCGTGAGGGTGGTCGACCGGGTTCATGGCGACACCGCGAACCTTGGGACGGCGGCCGAGCCAACGGGCGCGACCGGCCTTACCAAGGACGATGTTCTGGTGTTCTTCGTTGCCAACGGTCCCGATGGTCGCGCGGCAGGTCGCGAGGACCTTGCGGAGCTCGCCCGAGGGGAGGCGGAGGAGAGCGTATTTGCCCTCTTTGGCCATCAGCTGAGCCGACGTGCCGGCGCTACGAGCCATCTGCGCGCCCTTGTGGGGGCGGAGCTCGATAGCGTGGACAACCGTACCCGTCGGGATGGACTCGAGGGGAAGGCTGTTACCCGGGCGAATGTCAGCGGTCTTCGAAGAGATGACCGTGTCACCGGGCTGCAAGCCACCGGGTGCCAAAATGTAGGACTTCTCGCCGTCAATATAATGAAGGAGAGCGATGCGAGCGGTGCGGTTCGGATCGTATTCGATCGCGGCAACCTTGGCGGGGACGCCAAGCTTGTTGCGACGGAAATCGATGGCGCGATAGAGGCGCTTGTGCCCGCCGCCACGGTGACGTGACGTGATGTGGCCGAAGCCGTTGCGACCGCCCGAACCCTTAATGGGGCTCGTGAGGGCTTTTTCCGGCGTCGACTTGGTGATCTCGTCGAAGCCGTAGCTGGTCATATTGCGACGACCGGCACTGGTTGGTTTGTAACGCTTGATGGACATCTTTAATCTCCTCAGATGCCTTCGAAGAGCTCGATGGCTTCACCGTCGTGAAGGGTGACCACCGCTTTCTTCCAGTTCGGTTTACGCCCCACGCCCTTACGGGTGCGGCGGAACTTGCCACGTACGATGAGAGTCCGCACATCCTTAACCCGGACGTTGAAGAGCTTCTCGACCGCTTGGCGGATTTCGATCTTGTTGGAGTCTGATGCGACTTCGAAGACATAGTTGCCCGCGGTCTCGCGGAGCTCAGTGGTCTTCTCGGTTACGACCGGACGACGAAGGACCTGGTAGATGCTGTTTGCCATTTCAAGCGATCCTTTCTTCCAGGGCCTCAACCGCTGCCTTGCTGATCAGCAGGTGGTCGTGGCGGAGGATGTCGTAAACATTTAGTTTGCCGACGGAGATGAAGGCGGCGTTCGGCAAGTTGCGGACCGACAGCTCGAGGCGGTCGTTCGGAACGTCCACAAAGAGGGCCTTCTTGGTCGCGAAGGTCGACATAATGCCGATAACCTGGCGCGTCTTAATCTGGGCGACGGTCATGTCGTCCACGAGGAAGAGAGCGGTCTCTTCGAGACGGCGGCTAAGGGCGCATGCGAGAGCAGCGCGACGGACCTTCTTATTGACCTTCATCGCATACGAACGCGGGGTCGGTCCGAAGACCGTACCACCACCCACGAAGATCGGAGCCTTGCGCGACCCGTGACGGGCGCGACCGGTACCTTTCTGCTTGAAGATCTTTTTAGTCGAGCCACGGACTTCGCTACGCTCTTTCGTGTCCGCATTGCCGCCGCGTTTGGCGGCCAGGCGAGCGCGAACCACTTCGTGAAAGAGGTGCTCCTTGACTTCGACCGCAAACATGGCGTCGGAAAGCGTGTGCTTTCCAACTTCTTGCTTGTCGAGATTGTATACGGGTACGACGGGCATGGTCGTATCCTCCTCAGGGGCAACGCACTGCCCACGCGACGAACGTGGCGTCAGGCGAGTGCGGTGTTGGCTATGTGATTTTGAGCGTTCCGACTTCCGGCCCTGTAAGGGGCCCGTTGGCGGGGGGCTCGAGCCTCGCGCAAAATGCGGGAGGTGGGTATCGCGTCCTGCGTGAAGACGCGACCCGAAACTAGGTGCGGATCTCTACGTCGATACCGGCGGAAAGATCAAGCTTCATTAGCGCGTCAAGCGTCGCTTGTGTCGGCTCGAGAATATCGAGCACGCGCTTGTGGGTACGGATCTCGAACTGCTCGCGGCTCTTCTTGTCCACGTGCGGTCCACGCAGAACCGTATAACGGTTAATGCGGGTCGGAAGCGGGATCGGACCGGCCGTCTTAGCGCCAGTGCGCACAACGGTGTCGATGATCTCGGCCGCACTCTGGTCGAGAAGCTTATGATCGTAGGCTTTTAGCCGTATGCGAATGCGCTGGGTCATTCTCTTTCTCCGGTGGCCGTGGGCCCGACACAAAGGCGCGTCGAGGCGGCGAGGGCGGTGTTCTAGTTGCGACCCCCCTAGGGTGTCAAGGTGTTTTCAACGCGTATCCACGTTTGTCTCGAGATCAGGCACACGGCCAAGGCCGGCGGGCCGGATCGCCCAGTGCCCGCGGCCATTGGTCAAGATGCGCAAGACCCGCGCGAAGCCTAGCAATGGGGCCAATGGCGCCTCTCCCAAGAAGACCTGATAGGCGCCGAAGCTGTCGACGGGGCCGGGGACATCCACCCCTCGGCGCTGCAGCTCGGCGTGAAAACGGCCGACGTTCTCGTGGGGGACGGTCGCATCGTAACGCGCGATCGGCTCGAACGTGTGCCACTGCGCCAGATCTACGGCCTCCCGGAGGCCTCGGACGACCGCCTCTCGGTAGACGATCGGGGAGAGCTCTGCGATCTGAGGCAGCCGGATCGCTTCGATCGTGACGATCGGCCACTCAACGTCGCACGAGCCATCGGAGACCTCCGTGAAGACGTGCCCGATGGCGGATCGCATCGCTTCTAGGCGAACTTCCCCGATCTTAAGCGGAAAGCCGCGGAGGATGGGCCCCCCCGAGGGTGCTCGCCCAGGCGCGATCGTCACCTTGATCTCGACCCATTCCGAGCCCTCCGCGGACAAAGCGGAGCCAGATCCAGCCTGGGGCTCCGCGAGATGACGCTGACGCCGCACGATGAGCGCGCCGAGGCGAACCCGCCCCTCCACGCCGATCTGGCGCTCTAGGCGACGATGGAGGACCTCTAGGTGGAGCTCACCGCGCCCGCCGATCAGATACTGACCGGTCGTCGGATCCGTCGTGATCGCGAGCGAGGGGTCATCCCGGCCATGTGCGTGGATCAACTCGCCTAATCGGGTGTGATCGGCGGCCTCTTGGGCCTCGATCGCGGCCCAGACGACGGGCAGCCACAGGGGTGGACGCTCGAACGCGAGCGCGGATTGCGATCCACACAGGGTGTCACCCGTCGTGGGCACGTCGATCGCAGATCGGGGCATTAGCAGTGCACCGACCGCGCCAGATCGCAGGACCGAGACCTCGATCGTCTCGCGGCCAAGGAGCTCGACGAGCTTGACGCCGACGAGGGGCTCCTCACGGCCCACGACGAAGAGAGGCTCGTCAGATCGGAGTTCTCCGGCGAATACGCGGACGTAGACGATGACCGCGTCGGCGCGGGTCTCCGTCTTAAACACGTAGCCCATGAAGGGCGCCTGCGCGCCCGTGTCGGACGTGGAGGCCTCGCCATCCACGGTGTAGACCAGCCTCTCGCGGCTCTGTGCGGGCGATGGGAGGTACGCGATCGCGGCGTCGACCAGGGCCTCCATGCCCGTGCCGTCGTAGGCGACGCCAAAGACGACCGGCAGCACCCTGAGGGTATGTGTCGCCTCCCGGATCGCGGCCACGAGCTGCTCAGACGAGGGGACGACGCCATCGAGATAGGCGGCCATGATGCCGTCATCGTGTTCGGCGAGGCTCTCGACGAGCGCCTCGCGGCGGATCGCGATCTCAGGCGACAGGATCACGGCGTCTGCCTCCTCCCCTTCCCCGTCGCCCTCCTCGTCGATCTCGACCCAGACCCCGCCTGGTAGGTCCCAGTGGCCGTACCAGACGAACGCGTCCTCGGTGTCTTCAAAGACGGGCCACTGGACCGGCAGCAGCGTCGCGTCGAGGCGCGACGCGGCCCTGTCGAGCAGGTCATCAAGCTCGGCGTGGGGCGAGTCTAGCTTGTTGACGACCACGACCGTCGGCACGCCTGCCTGCCTGAGCGCCCGCCACAGCGCCTCGGTCTGCGCCTGGACCCCGTCAGGCGCACTCAAGACCAAGATCGCGCCATCGAGTACCCGCAGGCAGCGATCCACCTCCACGGAGAAGTCGACGTGGCCGGGAGTGTCCACGATGTCGATCGCGACGCCGCGCCAACTGAAGGTCGCGGCGGCCGTGGAGATCGTGATCCCACGCTCCTGCTCGTCTTCGAGCCAGTCCGTGACCGTATTGCCGCGCTCGACCGCGCCGGGGCGCTGGACGGCCCCGCCGAGGTGCAGGAGGCGCTCCGTGATCGTCGTCTTGCCGGCGTCGACGTGCGCCAGAATACCGATGACTCGCCTCTGCATGATCCCGTGGTCCCCCTTCGAGCCCAGCGCAGGGTATAAAAAAAGCGACCCCTAGGGGCCGCTTTTCTCGTCAAACTCTGCTGATACTTACCAGCGGAAGTGAGCGAACGCCTTGTTGGCCTCAGCCATACGGTGCGTGTCGTCCTTCTTCTTGACCGCGGCGCCGCGATTGTTCGCTGCGTCGAGGATCTCGTTGGCCAGACGATCGATCATACCCTTCTCGCCGCGGTTGCGGGAGTAGTTGATCAGCCACCGCATCGCGAGCGCTTGCTTGCGGCTGGGGCGGACTTCGATCGGCACCTGATAGTTAGAACCGCCGACACGGCGGGACTTGACCTCAAGCTGCGGCTTCACGTTGTCGAGAGCTTTTTTGAAGACGCGCACTGCGTCCTCCTGAGCCTTCTCTGAGATCTTGTCAAACGCGGCGTAAACGATGCGCTCGGACACCGACTTGGCCCCGCCGTACATCAACATGTTGATGAACTTGGCGACCATAATGTCGTGGTACTTGGGGTCGGGGTTAATCGACCGTTTTGCTACTTCACCTTTGCGTGGCATAGTTTACTCTCACTTCTTCTTGCCGACAGGCGCTTTGATGTTTTTCTTGGTACCGTACTTGGAGCGGCTGCGCTTGCGGTTGTTTACGCCGCTTGCGTCGAGCGTTCCACGGATGATGTGGTAGCGAACACCCGGAAGGTCTTTCACACGACCGCCGCGGATCAGCACGAGGCTGTGCTCCTGGAGGTTGTGGCCTTCACCGGGGATGTACGACGTCACTTCCATCTGGTTCGTGAGGCGGACACGAGCGATCTTGCGGAGCGCTGAGTTGGGCTTTTTGGGCGTGGTGGTATAGACACGCACGCACACGCCACGCTTCTGCGGGCAGGATTGAAGCGCGGGAGCAGATGTTTTCTTCTTCTGCTTTTCCCGTCCGAAGCGGACGAGCTGGTTTACTGTGGGCATAGGACTCTTCTCGTTGTTGCGCTGGCGACACCGCGCCCTTTTGGGAGGCGGATACTGATTTTTTCAAATGTCGCTGTCAAGCTCTAAGCGACATTGCTGTTGGAAGTTCGCGTCATGATCCGGCGCGAACGCCGGATCGCGAGTTGAATTAAGCGCCGGGCCGGGGCTTCACGAAGTCGGGCTTTTCGCCCTCCGGACGTAGCTTCACGCCGAGCCGTTCGTAGACGGGCACACCCGTACCAGCTGGTACGAGGCGACCCATCACGACGTTCTCCTTGAGACCAAGGAGGGGATCCAACTTGCCGGTGAGCGCCGCTTCCGTGAGGACCTTGGTGGTCTCTTGGAAGGACGAAGCCGACAAGAAGCTCTCTGTCGAGAGGCTGGCCTTCGTGATGCCGAGCATCACGGGCTCTGCAGTGGCCGCAGTGCCACCACGGTTTAGGACCGCGGTGTTCTCCGACTCAAAGCGCCAGCGCTCTACCTGTTCATTCATGAGGAAGTTGGTATCGCCGACGTCGATGATCTTCACCCAGCGCAGCATCTGGCGGACGATGATCTCGATGTGCTTGTCATTGATCTTCACGCCTTGGAGGCGATAGACCTGCTGCACTTCGTTGACGAGGTACTTGGCGAGCTCTTTCTCGCCCTTGACGCGCAAGATGTCATGCGGATTGGCCGAACCGTCCATGAGGAGGTCGCCAGCCTGCACGTAGTCACCCTCGTGGACCGAGATGTGCTTGCCCTTCGGGATGAGGTACTCGACCGGGTCGCCGATCTCAGGGGTCAGCACGATCTTGCGCTTGCCCTTGGTATCCTTGCCGTACGAGACATGCGCGTCGATGTCCGCGATCTGGGCGATCTCTTTCGGCTTACGGGCCTCGAAGAGCTCGGCCACACGCGGCAGACCGCCGGTGATGTCCTTGGTCTTCGTCGTCTCGCGCGGGATCTTGGCGAGCAAGTCACCAGCGCTGACGGTGGCACCGTTAACGACCGAGACCGTGGCACCCACGGGAAGCATATAAGAGACCACGCCTTTACGCGCGTCCTTAATCGGCTTGCCGTCGAAGTCCCGGATCTCAATCGTCGGGCGAAGATCGCTCTTGCTCTCGGCGATGACGCGACGGGAGAGACCCGTGACCTCGTCGACCTCTTCCTTGACGGAGATGCCGTCTTCCATATCGACGAACTTGATCACACCCTCGTACTCGGTGAGGATCGGGTTCGCAAAGGGGTCCCAATCGGCGATCGTCTGGCCTGGCAGGACCGCCTGGCCGTCCGCCACACGCAGCTTCGCGCCATAGGTCGCCTGGTAGCGCTCTTTTTCCCGCTCGTGAGCCGGATCGTCTCGGACTTCGTCCACGACGACGACCTCACCGGTGCGGTTCATGACCACGAGAGCGCCATCGGAGCCCTGAACGGTCTTGAGGTTACGGAAGCGAATGAACCCAGGGTTACGGACCTCAAGCGTCGACTGCTCGGCACGCGCACGGGCCGCACCACCGACGTGGAAGGTACGCATCGTGAGCTGGGTTCCCGGCTCGCCGATGGACTGGGCGGCGATGACGCCGACCGCTTCACCGATATTGACGAGGCGACCACGCGCGAGGTCACGACCATAGCAGAGGACGCAGAGGCCGCCCTTTGTCTGGCAGGTGAGCACCGAACGGATCCGCACACGACCGATACCCGCGTCTTCAATGACTTGAACGCGCTCTTCGTCGATCTCTTGGTTCTGCGCGACGAGCAGATCACCCGACGAAGGATCGAAGATGTCTTCGAGAGCCACACGGCCAAGGATACGCTCGGCCAAGGACTCGACGATCTCGCCGCCTTCGAGCAAGGGCTCGATCTCCACGCCGTCGATGGTCTCGCAGTCGCGATCCATGATCACCGCGTCGTTGGCCACGTCGACGAGACGACGGGTCAGATAGCCCGAGTTCGCTGTCTTGAGCGCCGTGTCAGCGAGACCCTTTCGGGCACCGTGAGTCGAGATGAAGTACTGGAGAACCGTCAGACCTTCGCGGAAGTTCGCGGTAATCGGCGTCTCGATGATCTCGCCCGAGGGCTTGGCCATCAGGCCACGCATACCGGCGAGCTGGCGGATCTGCTGAGCAGAACCACGCGCGCCCGAGTCGGCCATCATGAAGATCGAGTTGAACGAGGGCTGCTCGCGCGTCTCGTACTTGCCGTCCTTACCCTTCACAGGCGAGGTGACGGTGTCGGTCTTGATACCCTTCATCATCGCGTCGGCGATCTTCTCCGAGGCCGCGGCCCAGATGTCGATGACCTTATTGTACCGCTCGCCGTCCGTGATGAGACCCTCGCGATAGGTGTTCTCGATCTCCAAGACCTCTTTTTGCGCGCGGGCCAGCTCGGTCTTCTTCTCTGCTGGGATGAGGAGATGCTCGATCGAGATCGAGGCACCCGAGCGGGTCGACTGGGCATATCCCCAGCTACGAAGCGCGTCAGCGAGGAGCACCGTCGCCTTCGAGCCCGAGTCGCGATAGACCCGGTCGATGAGGGCGCCGAGCTCTTTTTTGCCGAGGGTACGGTTGATGAGCTCGAAGGGCACTTCCTTCGGGACGACCTCGGTCAAGAGAACGCGGCCGACGGTCGTCTGGTGAATGACACCATCCATCCGACAGCGGATCTTGGCCTGCAGGGCCACGACGCCAGCGTCGAAGGCCGCGCGGGCCTCGTCGGGGCTGGCGAAGAGGCGACCCTCGCCGCGGGCAAACTCGCGCTCGCGGGTCATGTAATACAGACCCAGCACGATGTCCTGTGACGGGTTGATGATCGACTTACCGAAGGCAGGCGACAGGAGGTTGTTCGTACTCATCATGAGCACGCGGGCCTCCATCTGGGCCTCCACGCTCAGCGGCACGTGAACGGCCATCTGGTCGCCGTCGAAGTCGGCGTTGAACGCCACGCAGACGAGCGGGTGGATCGTGAGGGCCTTACCCTCGACGAGCACGGGCTCGAAGGCCTGAATGCCGAGACGGTGAAGGGTCGGCGCGCGGTTAAGGAGCACGGGGTGCTCCCTAATGACATCCGCGAGGATATCCCACACTTCCGGGCGCTCTTTTTCGACGAGCTTCTTCGCGGACTTGATTGTCGTGACGAAGCCCTGCTCTTCAAGCTTGTTGTACACAAACGGCTTGAACAGCTCGAGGGCCATCTTCTTCGGCAGACCGCACTGGTGAAGGCGCAGCTCCGGCCCGACGACGATCACGGAACGACCCGAATAGTCGACGCGCTTACCGAGGAGATTCTGACGGAACCGGCCTTGCTTACCCTTCAGAAGATCCGAGAGGGACTTCAGCGGGCGCTTGTTCGGACCAGTGATGGTCTTACCACGACGACCGTTGTCGAAGAGAGCGTCGACCGCTTCCTGCAACATCCGCTTTTCATTGCGGATGATGATCTCAGGTGCGTTGAGCTCCAAGAGGCGCTTGAGGCGGTTATTCCGGTTGATCACGCGGCGATAGAGATCATTGAGATCCGACGTCGCGAAGCGGCCACCGTCGAGGGGCACGAGGGGACGTAGATCCGGCGGGAGCACCGGCAGGGTCGTCAGAACCATCCAGGACGGCTCGTTGCCGGAGTCCTTGAGGGCCTCAGCGACCTTTAGGCGCTTGCCAATCTTCTTGCGCTTGGCCTCCGAGCGGGCCTCACGCATCGCGGAACGCAGCTCAGCCGCTAGGCCCTCGATGTCGATGGACTCGAGCAGCTCGCGGATGGCCTCAGCGCCCATGCCGACCTCGATCGCGCCCTCGCCTTTCTCTTCGAGCACGCGCTCGTATTCGGCTTCCGGCAAGATCTGACCGACCTCAAGCTCCGTCTCGCCCGGATCGAGCACGACGTAGTCGACGCAGTAGAGGACCTTCTCGAGGTCTTTCAGGCTGATGTCGAGGAGGTTACCGATCCGCGACGGCAGGGACTTCATAAACCAGATGTGCGCGACCGGAGTCGCCAGGTTGATGTGTCCAAGCCGATCGCGCCGCACCTTGGCCTGGATGACCTCGACGCCGCACTTCTCGCAGACGATACCGCGGTGCTTCATGCGCTTGTACTTGCCGCAGATGCACTCGTAGTCTTTTACAGGTCCAAAGATCTTGGCGCAGAACAGACCATCACGCTCGGGCTTAAACGTCCGATAGTTGATCGTTTCTGGCTTCTTGACCTCACCGAAGCTCCACTCAAGGATCTTCTTCGGGGACGCCAAACCAATACGTACAGCGCTATAGCTGAGAGGATCTTTGGGTTTTTCGTAGAAATTGAAGAACTCTTTCATCGCTCTACCTCCACCTTCTCAGCAGAATCAGTTGAACCGCGGGGATGATGACCCCGCGCCTTTACCCAGGTCGTCTTCGATGAGCTCGACATCGAGCGCCAGCGCCTTCAGTTCCTTCAGCAGGACCTTGAACGACTCTGGCAGACCGGGCTCAAGGGTGTGCTCGCCCTTGACAATGGCCTCGTAGACACGGGTACGCCCGACGACGTCGTCGGACTTGACCGTGAGGAACTCTTGCAACGCGAAGGCCGCGCCGTAAGCTTCCATGGCCCAAACCTCCATCTCGCCGAGACGCTGGCCACCGAACTGTGCCTTACCACCCAGCGGCTGCTGAGTCACGAGGCTGTACGGCCCGATGCTCCGGGCGTGGATCTTGTCGTCGACAAGGTGATGGAGCTTAAGCATGTACATCACGCCGACCGTCACGTTCTCGTCGAACGCCTCGCCGGTGCGACCATCGAAGAGCACCGTCTGACCGGAGCGGTCCTGACGGGCCGTCTCGAGCAGCGTACGAATCTCGGCCTCAGTGGCGCCGTCAAAGACTGGCGTCGCCATGTGCACGCCGTGGCGCAGCATCCAACCGAGGCGGATGATGTCATCATCCGACATGGTCTTCATCTGCTTGTTGGTCTCGGGCTCGGTGAAGACGGACTCCATGAGGAACTTACGCACCTTCTTCGGTGACGTCTGCTCTTCGACCATCTCGCCGATGGCACGACCGAGGTTGAGCGCAGCCCAGCCGAGGTGTGTCTCGAGAATCTGACCCACGTTCATACGACTTGGCACGCCAAGCGGGTTGAGCACGATGTCAACGGGGGTACCGTCGGGCAGATAAGGGAGGTCCTCCTCCGGCAGAATGCGGGAGATGACGCCCTTATTACCGTGGCGACCGGCCATCTTGTCACCAACCTGAAGCTTACGCTTGATGGCGACATAGACCTTGACCATCTTGATGACGCCGGGGGGAAGCTCGTCGCCCTTTTTCAGGCGCTCGATCTTACCCTCGAAGCGTTCACGGACGCGCTCTTTCGCGCTCTGTAGTGCGTTCCAGATCTTGGCGATCGTCGCGACGATCTTGTCGCCGTCCTCGATCTGCACATCGACCCAGTACTTGTAGTCGAGACCTTCGACGGCCGAAGCCGTGAGGGTCACGCCCTTGGCGAGCAGGACCTCGCGGTCGTCGCCGACGAGCTTGGCGCTCGTGACGCGGCCGTCGAGGAGCTTCACGATCCGGCCGGAGGCGGCGCGGTCCATGATGCGATACTCGTCGTCCATGTCCTTACGGAGGCGAGCCTCAGCGGCCTGTTCGATCTGATCGGAGCGGACGTCCTTTTCAACACCCTTGCGGCTGAAGACGTGAGCGTCGATGACCGTACCCTTGACGCCCGGAGGCATACGGAGGGACGTGTCGCGGACGTCGCCGGCTTTCTCGCCGAAGATGGCGCGCAGGAGCTTCTCTTCAGGCGAGAGCTGGCTCTCACCCTTCGGCGTAATCTTGCCGACGAGGATGTCGCCCGTCTTCACTTCCGCGCCGATCCGCACGATACCGGCCTCATCGAGGCTGGCCATGGCTTCTTCGGACACGTTCGGGATGTCGCGCGTGATCTCCTCTTTGCCGAGCTTCGTGTCGCGGGCGGTGCACTCAAACTCCTCGATGTGAACCGAGGTGAAGAGGTCTTCCTTGACCACGCGCTCAGAGATGAGGATCGAGTCCTCGAAGTTGTAACCACCCCAAGGCATAAACGCGACCACGACGTTGCGGCCGAGCGCGAGCTCGCCGAGCTCGGTCGCGGGGCCGTCAGCCACCACATCGCCAGCTTTAACACGGTCGCCCTTTTGGACGATCGGCTTCTGGTTGATGCAGGTGTTCTGGTTGGAGCGCTGATACTTCACGAGCCGGTAGATGTCGGGGCTGGCCGCGGGGTCCGTATCGAGGATATCGGGACGAATCACGATTCGCTCGCTGTCGACCGATTCCACGACACCGTCGTTGCGCGCGACGACGGTCACGCCGGAGTCGGCGGCGACGATCGGCTCGAGCGACGTACCCACGAGCGGGGCCGAGGTCCGCAAGAGCGGTACGGCCTGACGCATCATGTTAGCGCCCATGAGCGCGCGGTTCGCGTCGTCGTTCTGGAGGAACGGCACGAGCGAGGCCGCGACAGACACGAGCTGGTTCGTGCTGACGTCCATGAGGCTGACGGCGGTGGGCTCAACCATCGCGAATTCGCCGTGCTCGCGCGCAGCGACGAGGTCGTTTTGGAAGCGACCGGTCTGCGCGTTGATCTCGGCGTTGGCCTGGGCGATGACGTTGTTCTGTTCTTCGAGCGCCGAGTAGTGCTTGACCGACATGGTCGGGGCGCCATCCGTCACCGTACGATACGGCGTCTCGATGAAGCCGAGACGGTTGACGCGGGCGAAAGACGCGAGCGACGCGATAAGACCGATGTTCGGACCCTCAGGGGTCTCAATCGGGCAGATACGACCGTAGTGAGTCGCGTGCACGTCGCGGACCTCGAAGCCAGCGCGATCGCGGGTGAGACCACCCGGTCCAAGCGCCGAGAGACGGCGTTTGTGCGTGACCTCAGACAGAGGGTTCGTCTGGTCCATGAACTGCGAGAGCTGGCTGGACCCGAAGTACTCCTTCACCACCGCCGAGACAGGCTTAGCGTTGATGAGATCGTGGGGCATCAAGCCACCGGTGTCGAGGTCCTGGGACACCGACATCTTCTCTTTGATCGCGCGCTCCATACGGACGAGACCGATGCGATACTGATTTTCCATCAGCTCGCCCACGGCCCGCACGCGGCGGTTGCCGAGGTGGTCGATGTCGTCGATGTGCGCGTGGTCTTCGACGACGCTGGTCGTCCACAGGTTATTGTCGAAGCCGACAACCTGGCGCTTGGTGGTCTGCGCGTTCTTGAGCGTGATCAGGTAGCGGATCGTCTCGACGATGTCCTCGACGCTGAGCACGTTGCTGAGCTGGTTGAGGTCGGCGTCCTTCGTCGTCGTCGCGAGGACCTGCATGGTCGTGCGCATCGTGACGATGCCGGCCGCGCGGTGGGAGCTCGAGACCTCGATCTGACCGTCCGCGCCGAGCTCCTTGAGCCACTGGCTCAGGAAGAAGCGCTCGACACCCTTGGCGTCGCCGAAGGACGCGATCGCCGCGCGGGTGACCTTGTCACGTTCGCCGCCGCCGTGAAGCTTGTGGCTCATCTTGACGCGGCCGACCTCGGACAGATCGTAGCGGCTTGGGTTGAAAAAGAGGTTATTGAAGTACTGGCGCGCCTGCTGAACGGTCGACGGATCGCCCGGGCGGAGGCGGCGATAGATCTCGAGGACGGCCTCATCGGCGTTCGCGATCTTGTCAGCCTTCAACGTGTCGCGCAGGTACGGTCCCGCGGTCAGTTGGTCGATAAAGAGGATGTCGAACTCGTCGACGCCGGACTCTTTAAGCGACGTCAGGACCTCGGACGTGACCTCATCATTACAGTTGAAGAGGACTTCGCCCGTCTCAAGGTTGATGATGTCGGTCGACAGGACCTTGCCGAAGAGGTCCTCTTCGAGCATCTCGATCTCGACGACGTTGGCCTCGCGCATCTTGCGCACGATCGCCTTGCCGAGCTTTTTGCCCTTCTTGACGATGATGTCGCCCGTCTCCGGGTGCACGATGTCCTGGGAGACCTTCTGGTTGGCCAGGAGATCGTAGTCGACGTGGCGGAAGTAGCGGCCGTCCGCGGCGATGCGGATGCGCTCGTTGCGGTAGAAGACGGCGAGCAGATCCTCGGTCGTAAAGCCGAGCGCCTTGAGGAGCACGGTCGCGTGCATCTTGCGGCGGCGGTCGATACGGACGTAGAGCAGATCCTTGTGGTCGAACTCGAAGTCGAGCCACGAGCCGCGATACGGGATCACGCGGGCCGAGTACAAGAGCTTGCCTGAGCTGTGCGTCTTGCCGCGGTCATGATTGAAGAACACGCCTGGCGAGCGGTGAAGCTGCGAGACGATCACGCGCTCGGTGCCGTTCACGATGAACGTACCGTTGTCCGTCATGAGCGGGATGGCACCGAAGTACACTTCCTGCTCATTGATATGGCGGACGGACTTGAAGCCGGCCTCATCAATGTCCCAGATCACGAGACGGATGAGGACCTTAATAGGGGCCTCATAGGTCATGCCACGCGAGCGGCACTCGTCGGTGTCGTACTTGGGCGACTCCAACGTGTAGCTGCGGAACTCAAGCTCCGCCGTCTTGTTGAAATCCTGGATCGGGAAGACGCTCTTGAAAATTGCCTGCAACCCCGTTTCTTCACGTTTTTCGGGGGAGACGTCCTTCTGGAGGAACTTTTCGTACGAGCGCTTCTGAATGCTAATCAGGTCCGGGATACCGACGATGCGCGGGACTTTTGCGAAGTTCTTGCGGATACGGAGGTCTTTAAGAGTGCGAGAGACCATCGTTTCTTCTCCACGGTGTCCGTGCAACCACCCGAGTACCGGGCCATTGCGAGCTGATTTTTAGCTCGGGTCGGGCGCGAGGCCCCAATGAGCTGGGAGGTGTCGACACGCGCTGTGCGTGGGCAACCCCAAATAGAATAAGGCCACGAGAATAAGGACACACCCGCCCGAGGGCGGGTGCATCCAAACTCGAACGAGAGTCGAAACTACTTGAGTTCAACCTTCGCGCCGGCTTCCTCAAGCTTCTTCTTGAAGCCCTCGGCGTCGGCCTTGGAAACTGCTTCCTTGATGGTGGTCGGGGCCGCTTCAACAGCGTCCTTCGCTTCCTTGAGGCCGAGGCCCGTGATCTCGCGAACAGCCTTGATCACGTTGATCTTGCTGGCGCCCGCTTCTTTGAGGATCACGTCGAACTCGGTCTTCTCTTCGGCCGGAGCTGCGTCAGCGCCGGCTGCGGGCGCTGCGCCCATCATCATCGGCGCTGCGGCCGAAACGCCCCAAGCCTCTTCGAGGTCCTTGGTGAGCTTGGAAAGTTCGATAACCGTGAGCTTACCCAGGAAATCCTTGACCTGATCAATAGTCAAATCTGCCATGTCGTCTTCTCCATATAATCAAAAAAGTTGTAATTCCGCTTGGATCGGAAAGTACTGAATCAACAAATCGTTTGGATCACGCCTCGCCAGCGAGCTGTCCGCGACGTGCATCAAGCACGCGCACGAAAGCGCTGGGGCCAGCCGCTAGCAAGCTGACAAACTGCCGTGGGACCCCATTAAGGGCTCCAAGGAGCATGCCGAGCAATTGCTCGCGACCAGGGAGGCTCGCCAATGCGTCGATGCCTGCGGCATCCACGAAATGGCCACCCGCCATGATTCCGCCCTTGATCTTGAACGCCGGGTTGGCCTTCGCGAATGCCGTAACGGCCTTCGCGACGCCTGCCGCATCACCATGAGTGAAGACGACACCAACCGGACCGGTGAGCTGCGGATGCAACCCCTCGAGCTCGGTACCCTTTGTCGCAAGCTTCGCGAGCGTATTCTTGACGACGCGATACTGACCTGAGGCGTTCCTCAACTCGGACCGGAAGCCCACCATGCTGCTGACTTTGATGCCAGCATACTCGGCGACTACCGCAAGCTGAGAACCCTCGAGGAGTTGCTTCAGACTTCCGACTTCCTCGGATTTCTCCTGTCGGTTCATTTTGCTTCCTCCTATTCGTGCCAGCCTGACCGCGCCGCCAACCGTAGATTCAGTGTGAACTGATGACGATAAGCTTTAGAAAACGACCGCTTTTCGACTCCGCCGGACACCTCACCGCGGTGAGGATAATCAAGGCTCACGCCTCCGACTTCTCAGACGTCAACGACCGGGCAGCTCTTGCACTACGAAAAACCGTCCCGTTCTTTGAGACGGTGGTGACGTGGGCCGTCACCAAACCACACATACCGGCGGGCCCAAATGGACCCGCCACGCTATGTTTACTAAACCTCTTTGACGACGCTGGCGGGATTCACTGGAATCCCGAGGCCCATCGTCGAGCTGAGGGCCACGCTCTTGATGTAAGCGCCTTTGACCGTCGTGGGCTTGATTTTGATAAGGCGATCGTAGATCGCGCGGATGTTCTCGACGAGGTGGGCCTCAGAGAAGCTGAGCTTGCCCACGCCGGCGTGGATGATACCGGCCTTCTCAACGCGGAAGTCGACCTTACCGCCCTTGGCGTCGGCCACGGCCTGCGAGACCTCGAAGGTCACGGAGCCCGACTTCGGGTTAGGCATGAGGCCGCGCGGTCCGAGGATACGGCCGATCTTACCGACGGTACCCATCATGTCCGGCGTGGCGATGCACTTGTCGAAGTCCATCCAGCCCTCTTTGATCTTGTCAGCGAGCTCATCGCCGCCGACGAAGTCCGCGCCGGCCTCTTGGGCCTCACGGGCTTTGTCGCCCTTGGCGAACACGAGCACACGGACGGTCTTGCCGGTGCCGTTCGGCAACACCACAGCGCCGCGGACCATCTGGTCAGCGTGGCGGGGGTTGACGTTCAGCTTGATGGCGACCTCGACGGTGCTGTCGAACTTGGCGTAGCTGGTCTCTTTGACTAGCTTGACGGCCTGCTCGAGCTCGTAGCGCGTGTCGGGCTGGATCTTGTTGACGAGGGCGAGATAGCGTTTTCCGCGTTTCGGCATATTAGTCTCCTTGCAGTACAAACGATTACGTCTAGCGTAATCTCCTGCAGTTAGTATGGATCACCGCGATCGTCGCGGTGAGCCGGTTGTCATCCGATGACGTCGACACCCATCGAGCGAGCGGTGCCCGTGATGGACTTGACCGCGGTCTCGATATCATAGTCGTAGAGGTCAGGGAGCTTCTTCTGTGCGATCTCACGGACCTGCGCCATCGTCAGCTTGCCGACCTTGACCCGGTTCGGGACGCCCGAGCCACCGGGGATACCAGCGGCCTTCTTGATCAGGTCCGACGCGGGGGGCGTCTTCGTGATGAAGGTGAACGAGCGGTCAGCATAGACCGTGATCACGACCGGGATGATCGAGCCGAGGTCTTTCTGGGTGCGGGCATTGAACTCTTTGCAGAAGTTCGGGATGTTCACACCCGCGCTACCAAGCGCAGGTCCGATCGGGGGCTGCGGGGTCGCCTTGCCGGCGGAAACCTGGAGCTTGACGTATCCGGTAATTTTCTTGGCCATGGAACTACTCCTCACGTCCGCGACAGCGGCACGCGTCTATTGAGTGTTTGGAGGGCATCGACGCCCTCCTGATAGACAACAAGCCGCGTCAGGCTCGCTCGATCTGTACAAAGTCCAGCTCAACCGGGGTCGGGCGGCCGAAGATGAGCACTAGCACGCGCACCTTCTGTTTTTGCGGCATCACCTCTTCGACGGTGCCGGTGAAGTTGAGGAACGGACCGTCGATCACGCGGACGTTGGAGCCCTCTTCGAAGGTCTGCTTCGGCTTGGCGCGAACGTGGCCTTCCTCTTCCTCTTGGCGAAGACGCGCTACCTCACGGTCGCGCATGGCCTTCGGGTTCTTGTCGTCACCGACAAAGCCGATGATCTTCTGCGAGTTTTTGACGCAATGCCAGGTCTCGTCGTCCATCGTCATCTGGACGAACATGTAGCCGGGCATGAGGCGGCGCTTGGTCGTCCGCTTGCGGCCATTTGAGAGCTCGACCACGTCTTCCGTCGGTACGAGCACCTCGCCGAAGCGCTCGCCGAGACCGGCAAGCTCAATGGCCTTGAGGAGGGCCTTGCGCGCGGTGAGCTCCTGATTGCTCAGGGCGTTGACCGCGTACCAACCCATCTTGTTGACAACGATTGCGTCTTCTTCCGCAGCGTCGGTCACGGTCGTCTCCGTCTCTGGGGTTAGTCCGCTCACGCGTAGAACGCCCGCGACAGAGTACCGAAGATCAAGTCGAGCAAGCCGAGCAAGGCGGCGATCACGAGCGTCGTGATGATCACGACCCAGGTGGCGCTCTTCGTCTCTTTCCACGTCGGCCACGTCACCTTGGCGAGCTCGTTACCGACCTCCATGGCCCACGTGTGGATCCGCTCATTGCGGCGGAGTTGAATCGCCACGACAGCCGAGACTACCAACGCGACCACATGGCTCACCCGGAAATTTGATCCGAGAACCTGGGCGTTGGCGCTGCTGCCAAACATCTCGATCAAGGCTGAGACCAGCCCGCCGAGGATGACATACAGAATCAATCCGACTGCCACAAACGACAGATTTACGTAACGTGCAATGCCCATCAGTCTTTCGCTTACGGCCCAATTCGTTGGACACGACACCGGTGCTTGGAGGTTTATAAACTCCGCAGCACTTGAGGATTCTGGCACGCCAGGTAGGACTCGAACCTACAACATTCGGATTTGGAGTCCGACGCTCTACCAATTGGAGCTACTGACGCTCAATAGTTCGGACCAGTCGGCCCGCTACAAAGTCGGCGAAGGTTAGAGAAGAGGTCCCCCGTTGTCAAGCGACAAAAGTGTGGGACGACTGATCATCAGGTGCCGACAAAGTGTGGGCCCCGAAGGGCCCGCCAAAACAACTTACTTGGTCTCGCGGTGAAGCGTGTAGCGCCCGAGGAACGGGTTGTACTTGCGCAGCTCGAGGCGTTTCGGCGTCGTCTTCTTGTTCTTGGTCGTGCTGTAGCGGCTCGGGGTCTTACCCTCCGGGCGGGACTCGGTGCACTCGATCGAAATGATGACGCGGTTTCCAGCTTTGGCCATGAGGCTTCTCCGTTGTGGGCGGGCCTTGAGGGGCCATTCGCCAGGGTCTTGATCGTTCTACTAAACGACGAAGGCGGCATAAGCCGCCTCCGTCACTCAAATCAACTCATTTGATCAATTTGATCAATTTGATCAGTTTGATCAGTCGAGGATCTCATCCACGATGCCGGCGCCGACGGTGCGGCCGCCTTCGCGAATCGCGAAGCGGAGGCCCTTGTCCATGGCGATCGGCTGGAGGAGGTTGATCACGACGGTGACGTTGTCACCAGGCATGACCATCTCGACGCCTTCGGGAAGCTCGACCGTACCGGTCACGTCCGTCGTGCGGAAGTAGAACTGGGGACGGTAGCCGTTGAAGAACGGCGTGTGGCGACCACCCTCGTCTTTGCCGAGGATGTAGACGCCGGCCTTGTACTTCTTGTGGGGCTTGATCGAGTTCGGCTTCGCGAGGACCTGACCGCGCTCGACGTCGTCCTTCTTGATGCCACGGAGGAGGCAGCCGACATTGTCGCCAGCCTGACCGTTGTCAAGGAGCTTGCGGAACATTTCGATGCCCGTGACCGTGCACTTGACGGTGTCGCGGATGCCGACGATTTCAACTTCGTCGCCAACCTTGACCACACCGCGCTCGATACGACCGGTGACGACCGTACCACGACCCGAGATGGACACCACGCCTTCGATCGGCATGATGAACTCGCGATCGATGTCGCGCTGGGGCAGCGGGATGTAGGTGTCGAGGGCGTTGACGAGATCGGCAATGCACTTCGCGTCGGGGTGGTCGAACGTCGGGGCGTTGAGAGCCTTGAGCGCCGAACCGTGGATGAACGGGATGTCATCGCCTGGGAACTCGTACTTGTCGAGCTGCTCGCGGACTTCCATCTCAACGAGCTCAAGCAGCTCGGGATCGTCGAGCATGTCGACCTTATTGAGGAACACGACGATGTACGGGACGCCGACCTGACGAGCGAGCAGGATGTGCTCCTTCGTCTGGGGCATCATGCCGTCGGCGGCCGAGACCACGAGGATCGCGCCGTCCATCTGCGCCGCGCCCGTGATCATGTTCTTCACGTAGTCGGCGTGGCCTGGGCAGTCGACGTGCGCGTAGTGGCGGTTGAGCGACTCGTACTCGACGTGGGCCGTGGAGATCGTAATACCACGGGCCTTCTCTTCCGGCGCCTTGTCGATGGCGTCGAACGCCGAGAACTTGGCGCGTCCTTGCATGGACAGGATCTTGGTGATCGCCGCGGTGAGAGTGGTCTTGCCGTGGTCGACGTGGCCGATGGTGCCAACGTTGACGTGGGGTTTATTACGTACGAATTTTTCTTTTGCCATGTCGTGTGCCTCTTGGTTGGGCGAGACCTTGCCGCGGGATGCGGAAGGCACGTTTGAGGAGCCGGAGCCGGTCCTGCCGGAAGGAGGCAGGATTGGGACGCAAACGTTGGCGTACCCTGGAGCCTGTGATCGGGATTGAACCGACGACCTCTTCATTACCAATGAAGTGCTCTACCACTGAGCTACACAGGCGTGTTTACCGGGTCTATTTGGAGCGGGAAACGGGGCTCGAACCCGCGACCCTCAGCTTGGAAGGCTGATGCTCTACCAATTGAGCTATTCCCGCGTTCTGTAGTACCGCCCCGGTCTTGCGACCGGGGCGGCGTCTGGAGTGGAGGGAGTAGGAGTCGAACCTACGAAGCGAAAACGCGTCAGATTTACAGTCTGATCCCTTTGGCCACTCGGGTATCCCTCCAGAAATTGAACTTGGACCCGGATATGAAATTTGAAAAAGAACGTCGAGTGAGCTGATGAAGGGACTTGAACCCGCAACCTACTGCTTACAAGGCAGTTGCTCTACCAATTGAGCTACATCAGCAAAGTGTCGCGTGACACGTATGCCGCGCCGCGCAACGGAGCCGGGCTTATAATGGGCGACTTTTCGCGTGTCAATGGTCTTCCGCATCAACCTCGTGCGATTCAGAAAAAAAGCCGCTAATTCATCCCACTATGGCGTGTTGTCGCCGAGCCTCTCCGAGAGTCACGGCGGTGGCGATTCCCACGTTTAGCGTGGTCAAGCGGCCGCCACCCTCGATACGCGCGCTCATTCCGCAGGCCTTGGCGACCCCCGGACGGAGCCCGCCGCCCTCGGCGCCGAGCACAAAAACCCAAGACATCTTGCGGTAATCGAGGTCCCAGATGCCCTGGGTGGCTTCGCCGGTGATGGCGCAGGACCAGAACCCGTTGGTCTCGAGATCTCTGATCGCGCGCGACAGGTTCGTGACCCTCTCGATCGGGACGAGGGCAGCGGCACCCGCCGAAGCACGGACGGCAGCATCCGTGAGCGCCGCGCTGCCGTTTCGGGGCACGATGATCGCGCCGACGTCAAAGGCGGCCGCCGTCCTTAAGATCGCGCCGAGATTGTGCGGATCCGTGACCTGATCGAGGGCCAGGAGCACCCGCTGCTCGCCGGCCTCCGCCTTCCACGCCTCGAGTCCGCGTGGCCGCGCGACGACGATGTCCGCCCCGATCGAGGCGCCGCCTCGGCCTCCGGCGCGCTCCTGGAGGGCGCTGGCGGCGACGAGCTGGACCTCGATGCCCTTGTCCCGCAGGCGCTCCGCGAGCTGTGTCTCTTGGGGACCGGCCTGAGCCGTAATGAATACCCGTTCAATGGCTTGGGGCGCGATTGAGGCCAGATCTCCGACGGCGTTTACTCCCAACAATCGACTCATCTCAGACCCCTCGGATGCCGCGACGATCGCCGTCACGTGTGCGTCGGCGTGCTTACCCGATCTACGCCCGGGGGCCAACCGCCATCGGTCGCCTAGGGCGAGCCAAGGCAGTTGTTTTCGCGCGCGGCGGTTCCGACACAGCGAGGGCTCTGTTAAGGTCCGTGGGCACAGCCGCTCAAGGGAGAGACACGGATGACAGGCCGACGCGGATCTCCGCCAAATTCGAAAAGTGATCTAGGGAGTTCCAGCACGCCCGCGGCCGATGAAGACCTCTTCATGGACGCGATCCGGTTGCTCGGCACGAAGGTGACCAGCAATGCCACCAGCAAAACGTCACCGACCCGGCGTATCGCAGGCACGACGTTGGGCCCGTCGGGGGCGCGCGGAGGCGTTCAAGGGCCCACGAGCCCAAGGGCTTCGAAGAAGGGCCGCAGTGCGCCAGCCAGCGCGGTCTCCGCCGAGGAGGCCCAGCTCTTCGAGGACGCGATGGCAGGCCTTGATGCGGGCACGGGTGCGGCCGCAGGCGGCCCAGTGAAGGCGGCGGTCGCACCTCCAAGTGCCCCCGCGGCCCCTGCCGCGCCCTTCGAGTTGGGCATAAGGGTCGAAGCTGAGTTGGACGCCGACGCCTTCGCCGCGGCGCTTGATGGCCGCGAACCCGAGGCACCTCCAGAGCCTTCGCCAGTACCCAAGGCCGCGCCACCAACCCCACCGCCTAGCGTCATCAACGACAAACGATTCCGCGCCCTGCTCGACAAGGGCCGCATGCGGGTCGCGTCCGACCTAGACCTTCACGGCCTGACGCTCGTGGCGGCCCACGACGCGGTGCGCGCCTTCATCGCCGACAGCCTACAAGACGGCGTCAAGGTCGTCCGGATCGTCCACGGTAAGGGGATGCACTCGCGGGGCGAGCCGGTCCTTCGTGATTCGGTGCGGCGCCTGCTGCGTCACGACCTAGAGGACGATGTGCTCGCTATGGCGACCCCGCCAGAGCGCATGGGAGGCGACGGCGCAACCGTTTGCCTTCTCAGGACCCCAGAGCCCGCTCAGGGTTCGTAGGTCGGCCACGACGCGCTTGGGGCGTAGGGTTGTGGGTCACGCGTTTCAGTTCGAAATTTCGGTCCAAATAGTCGGTTTCGTTCAGCCTTCCGAACCCCAACGGGCGGGCGACCTATGTCATCTTGGAGACGCCGGTGGTCACGACGACCGTCGGCCTATCGGAGTTCCGCCGACGATCCCCACCGATGATGCCTCACCGGAACCGCTGAGCATTGAGAGTTATGTATGACACGAAGACACCTCACGCCCTTCGCCCGGAGTCCACTGCCCACCACCCGGACCGGCCATATAAGGCGCGCCCAAGAAGCCGGTTTCGCCCTCGTCGCGTCGCTCGCGATCTGCTTGCCGGGGATGGGTTGTGACGACACGGCCCCGGCGGCGCAGGCCGATGTGGTTGAGTCACAGGACGCCGTCTCCACCACCGACGCTACAGCGACCGAGGCCGACGCCCAACCGACCTCAGACGTCGCCGGGAACCCGCTTTGCGAGAACTTTGCTGGCATCTACGTGACGCAGACGAGCTGCACGGTCGGCCCCGTCCACGGAGCGCCAGAGGAAATCATCCCGGAAGTCATCTGTATCAACCAGACGGGCTGCACGGGGCGCACTTGGCTAGAGCCGACCGAAAGCTTGAGCTGGCGTTCCGGGCCCGCGGAGCTCGTCTTTAACAAAGAGTATTGGGGCGCCGATTCAGACTCGTGGCCCAACGGATGCGGGGGCACCATAAACGACGGCGAGCTCGCGTTCGACTGCACGGACAGCGCGACGGCCCTCACGCAATGCACGGGCAATGCCACAAGGGTCGCAGTGACCGGGGCCACCAGCTACTGCTGCGACCCCATCGCCCAGGACTGCGCGACGGGCGAATACTGCGCGTTCGTCCATGTCGAGGGCTCGTTTCGTGGCGCGACCGCGTGCCTTCCATCGCAGCAACTTAAGGCTGCGGGCGAGAGCTGTGCGAGGGTGAACGGGACCGGAACCGACGATTGTGGTCCGGGGTTGGGCTGCTCCGAGACCGGAGTACAGGCGGGCCCGATCTGCCAGCGCGCTTGTGCGGACACGATTCAATGCGATAGCGGCGAGCGATGCGTGTTCGCGGATAACTTCGGGAGCGCCCGCGATTGGGTCGGGTTGTGCCACACGGCGTGCGATCTGACCGGCGCGGCCTGTCCCGACGGGCTGTCGTGCGCCATCCTCGGCGAACCGCAGGTCGATGCGCCAGAGGCCGGCGTCTGGCTGGCCTCGGTGTGCGAACGTGTTGGCGAGCGCCCCGCGGGCTCGGCATGCGGAGACCAGATCCTGTCGTGCGAACCGGGCACCTACTGCAATGTGCGGCCATTAGAGTTCAGTTGCGAGGTGCCATGTCGCGAGCCCGCAGACTGCGCCGAAGGCGAGACATGCGTCGGCGTAGAATTCCACCGGGACTCCTTTGATGTCGACGGGATCGGCAGCTGTCGCGTAACCGAGTAGGCCTGATTACTTAGCATGCACTGGCGCGTCCCGAGTGGGATGCGCCAGGCCTCTCCGGGCTCTGGCGATTGGGTCATTGGCTCCCGCCCGCGGGAGTCCTTTTTTGTCCATTCTTTCGGCAACATGGAGGTCCCGTGACGCCGCCCTCGCCTCGCCGGCCAAAAGCAATATCTGATGCGGCTGTTGGGACGCGGGTGGGAGCCGCGAACAGCGGGTCGAGTTGGCGGGTCGAGTTGCCCTCGCTCGGGATCGCGATCGCCTGTAGGTTGAGGGCATGCCATCGATCGACCCACGCGACCGCTACTTCGATCACGCCCTCGCCGTCGCGCCCGAGGACGCGAGCTCCGTCGGCGCGGCCGGCGACGCCCGGCTCCGAGACCCATCGCTCGCGGGGTTCGCGGCCGAGGAGCGAGCGCTCACCGCGCTGGCCGCCGAGGTCCGCGCGTGGACCCCTCCAGACGCCGCGGCGTCCCTCGACCGAGGCGCGATGCTCCGGCGCGCGGACTTCCGGCTGCGCACGCTCCACGACGGCCGCGCGCGCCGCAACCTCGAGCTCGTCGCCCTGCCCTACGCCGCTATCTGCTACGTCGAGAGCCACGGCCGCTCGGCGACAGCGCGCGCGGAGCGGGTCACGGGCTATCTCAGGGCGCTGGCGGCCACCTTCGAGGCCGAGCTCGCCGCCGGCTGGACGCCTGAGCCCGCGGCCGTCGAGGCCTTCGCCACCGAGGTGCTGCCGGACGCGGTCACTGGTCTACACGCGAGCGGGCATCGGGCGGCAGCCGAGGCATATGAGGGATTCGCGCGCACGATCGACAACCTCGCCGTCCATGCGCGCGAAGGCGGCGACGCCCTCGGCGCGGACGAGGTCCGCTATCGCCTCGACAACTTTGGTGTGTCACCCGCAGACCTGCTGGCCGCCCGCGCCGCCGCCAGCCTTCGGGACGGCCGCGCTGAGCTCGCACGGATGGTCCCCGAGGGCCAGACCCTGAACGCCTACCTCACCGACGCGATGGCGCCACCGCTCGCCGGAGACATGGTCGCCTTTTTCACGGACCGATGCCGTGCCCTCACTGAGCGCGTGCGCGACCGGCTGGTGCCGTGGCCCCCCGACGCCTCCATCGAGGTGCGCGTCTTGCCGGCCCCGCCGGGACTCGCGCATGGTAACTGGCCGTGTCCATTGATGGATCCCGACGGGCGCGGGGCCTTTTTGGTCTCCCCAGACCCGACCCACCACCGCCTGTTCTGGGCCGACGTCTTCGCCGTGCACGAGGCCATGCCCGGCCACTATCTCCAGAGCGCCTGGTGGCAGTCCGCCCAAGGCGGCGGCAAAGGCCCGCATCCGGTGCGTTTCGTGGCCCTCGCCGACGACGTCGCCGCCGCCTCACAGGACTGGGGCCCGATGGCGATGATCGAGGGCTGGGCCGTCTACGCCGAGGAGCTGATGCGCCAGGACGGTTATTTCACGGGTACCGCCGCGGCCGCCTCGCTCATCTCCCACGCTATCCGCGCGGTCCGGGTCCTCGTCGACCTCGGCCTGCAGACCGGCACTATGACAGCTGACGAGGCGACGGCGCTCTACGTCCGCGAGACCTTCATGCCCGAGGCGTGGGCGCGGGCGCAGATAGCGCGACATCGCCGAGTGCCGCTCCAGGGCCTCAGCTATCTCGCGGGCCGCCTCGCCTTGGAAGACCTCGAGGCCGAGGCCCGTGCCCAAGCAATCCCGGCCCTCGAGTTTCGCCGCCGCGTCCTCGCCGAGGGTCCGCTCGCGCCGAGTTCGCTCCGAGAGCGCATCCTCCGACCCTAGTGGAGGGGGCCTAGACGACTATGTCGTCACCCCGCTCGTCGCCCGGAGGACCGACGGCGCGACGACCGCGGCGCGGTTGGAAGGGCGCGTGAGCACCACAGGTCGACACACGCCTGAGGCACGTCGCGCCAGAGACCGTCCTCAGAGGCGTCTCAAGACAAAAAAAACCCCGCCGGTTAGGGCAGGGTTCTTCGTTTCCTAGACCACCGGATCAGAAGCCGTGGTCGAAGACCCGGTAGAGACCGCGGAGGATCTCAAGGCGACCGACAGTCTCCTGGAGGCGGCTGTACTGATAGGTCGCGCTCAGATCGCTGAGGTTGCCACCGACACGCGCGAGCTCCTGGTTGCAGAACGCGAGCAGACGGGCCGCCGGCCAGAAGGTCGTGCGGTGCGGCTCGAGATCGCCCTCGGTGGGGACCGACGTGCGCGGCGTGATCGGCACGTTGGGGTCCTCTTCGGCCGGGTCATACGTCGCCACGTAGGTCTTGCCGGAGAAGGGATCGGCATACTCGATGGTCTCGAAGCCCGCCGGGATCGCCATTCCAGTGCCGTCGCCCTTGAGCCACAGACGGTTGCGGTCGATGAACCCGCGGTCGTAGGTCGCGCTCATCCAGCCGAAACCGTAGATCGCGGCCAGACCCGGCAGACGATATTGCGTCTGCGGGAAGTCGTACTGCGGCTCGGGGTTGAGCGGCGTACAGTTGCCGTAGAACGCATCAAGCTCGGTCTTACTGCCAAACCACATACGCGGCTTGACGCGGATGGGGTCACCTGAGCCACCCTCGATCGGACCAACCCCGTCATGCTCGACGCACCAACCGTAGAGGTTTGGCGAGTTCGAGATGATGCCCGACAGCAGCGTGTGCATGCGCTGGGGCCAGATGGTCGCGAAGTTTAGGCGGAAACGCTTGAGGTCGAAGAAGCGGTCCACACCAACGGTGAACATGGTCGTCGGGAAGGTCATGAACATCATCGCGCCCAACCGGTCGAAGAAGGTACCGGCCGAGTAAGGCATGAAGATGTAGCCGTCGAAGTCGTAGCGTGGGTAAATCGCGCGAGCGCCTTGGTCTTCACGCACCTGGAAGATGTTCGTGTAGGTGTTGGCGCCGTTATCGACAACCGGCTCGTAGATCTTGCGCTGCTGGTTAAAGCCGTAGAAGCCATCGCTGGGGCGACCAAATATGTTGGCCATGAACTCGAAGATCTTACGCGCGGCCAAGGTGCGACCCAGACCACCGTTGATGTCGAGGTGCCACGGGGTGCCGTACTGCTCCTGCCACCAATCGTTATGATTGTAGCGGGCGAGGTCGAGGGCCCAGTGCTCGAACATCTTCCGGAACCCGTACATGTCCATCATGATGCGGCCATAGTAGCTGGTCGTCGGGTTGAAGAGGATGTTGTCGCGGCGATACGCGCGGAAGGGCCAGTAAGCCTCGTAGTCGGCGATCTGGTTGTCGACAATGTCGAAGACGTCCGTGCCCTCGTCCCAGGTCTGGCACTCAGGCGACATCCAGTTGTACTCGTCGGAGCAGAAACGATAGGGGACCTCGAGGGATCCGGCCTTCGTGCAATAGAAACCATCGGCGAAGGGCTGGCAGAACGATGACGGGTCACCGCAGACGGCGGAGTCGTAGGGGCTGTCGTGCTGGTTGCACGGCTTGTCCATGTCCTTGATCGAGGCTGCGCTCACGACCTTACGGTTGTAGATGTTGTCGACGCCACCGAAGAGCTTCGGGAAGTTAGTGTGGTGGATCTTGTTGAGCGCAAACCCCAGGGGGTGCTGGCGGCGGGACTGAACCTGAAAGTTAGTCGGATCCGCATCCGACGGCTCGGCCAGATACTGAGTCCAGGCCTCGGGCGAAGGCGGGTTCTCGAAGACCTCGATGAGCTCGCCGTAGCCATAGAGAATCGCGGCGTTGTCGTAGCGACCAATGCCCTGGAAGCGCGCGTTGAACGAGCCGCTGTACTCCATGATGGAGGTCTGCTGATACTCGCGGATCTTGTTTTGAACCTGCGCCGTGGTGTCAGAGGTGAAGAGCGTGTCTGGCTGCCAGCCCGTACCAGTGTCGCGGCCCTTAAAGTCCCAGTAGTCCTCGAAGTAGTTGAGGGCATCCGTAGACGAGGCGAAGTTGTGGCGGAGGCCGACGTTGTGACCGACCTCGTGCATGCCGATGGTCGACCACATGCGATCGTAGACATCGAGGAACACCTTCGTGCGAACCTCTTCGAGGACCTCGCGCGCAGCGATCTGGGCGGCCGACACGCGGGCGTCGCGGGTGTCCGTGTAGAGGGCGTTCGGGTCCCAGTACGCGAACTGGCTGATCTGGTTCACGCGGCGGATCTCCTTGCGGAGCTGCGTGAAGAGGGCCTGGGCGCTGCAGACCGACACGCAGAAGTTGCCGGAGACCTCGCCCTGGTCGAGGAACTTGCAGGATTCGTTTTCAGCACAGACCGTCGGGTCCGTATCACAGGCGCGGCTCGGCTCTTTGAAGGCGTTGAAGTTGAACGCCATATCCTCGCCGAGCTGGGCGCGGGCCTCAAGCTTGTCGCACAGGGCCGTGTCGTACTCGCCCTTCTTCTCGAGGGCGAAGCCACGGAAGGAGTCGTCGAAGAACTCCTTCTTACACATCGCGTGCTTGCCCATCTCCATGTCGCGCTCGAACTGCCAGGTGAGCATGGCTTGGCTACCGAGGTTCGCCGGGTTGGCGAGCTTATCAAGGTCGTCAGCCTGAGCGCCGGTGATCGAGCCGAGCTGGTGAACAGGCATGCCGGCGAGAGCCGCCATGTCTTCGTTGACCCAGAGGCCATTGAACTCTTTCGTACCGAGGAGACGCTGCATCCGCGCGCTGGCGATATCAGCGTCGGTGCTCGCGAGACCGACCGCCGAGAGGCTCGCGACCACGTTTGACGGCACGGCCTGCATCGCCGACGCCTGCAGCGACTCGATGGAGCGGCCCTTCTTCGGGTCGTTCTGCGCGCCTTGGAGCTGCCGTGCCTTGAGACGAGTCTCGATATGGCGAGCCTGCGTGATGTCGACGAAATCTTGGACGCCTGCCTCATACTCGATCATGTCGACCGCCGTGCGGGCACCCTGGCGGATGTTGCCGGTGTACATGAACGAGTTCGCGTGGATTGTCTCGCCGGTCAGCGGGTCCGAGTTCATCGGGCCGTAACCATAGAGGCCATACTGGACGGGCTGGTTCAGCGACGCGAGCAGGTTATAGCGGAGGTCGCCGATCTGCTTACGGCGGTCCATGTCCTTGCAGTAGGTCGGATCGGTCTCGGCGAGCGCGGCCTCGGGATTCGCGGCCAAGAGCGCGGCGACCTCGGCCTGGTTGTTCTCGCAGAGGACGAACATGCGCTTGAGGGGCTGGGGATCTTCTTTGCCGATCGTGAAATCGGTCAGCGCGCTCTTGCCAGAGTTCGCGAGCACCACCTGACTAAAGGGCGCGTTCCAGCCATCGGCGAGGTCCTTGGCGCCAGCGAGCAGCTCGCGCGGGAAGTCCTCACTCAGATAGTAGATGATCGGCTTCGGGGTCATGTTCGCGTAATCGAGAGTCCCGTCTTCGTTCTGGATGTACTCGTCCCACACGCGGAAGCGGCGGATTGGGCGCTCGGCGCCGGTCCACGTCTGACCGTACTTCTCGTCAAAGAACGAGCGGGCCGACCGGTAGTAACCGAACTTGTTCATCAAGTGGTCGTTCCAGTCGAGGGCCTTGTAGGTGTTGCTCTCGGGGACGCGCTGGAACGAGGTGCGGATGTGGATCTCTTCTTCGTCGCACTCATAGAATGCACCCTGCCACCAGGGGTAGAAGAGGCACGTCGGGATCCAACCCCAGCCGCCGAGAAATTCGCGCGGGGCAGTGATGAAGCCACGGACGACAAAGTCCATGTAGGTACCCTCATCTTGGACGCGGATCTGGATGTCCTCGGGACCCTCATCGCCTTCGTAGATCGAGAAATTGGCAAACATCTCGTTCATCGGCGAGGACCAAAAGCTCACGTCAGCGAAGTTGTTGGCGCTGTTCGAGCCGAAGTCGACGCGAACCCAAGCCCGCTCGTACCACATCTTCTCAGAGCTATCCTCAACACGGACGTTCGCGGCCTCACCCGTAATAGGGTTGTAGCTCTGACGCACGTCGAAGTGGCCGAGGATGTTGAAGCGTTTGATGGGCGCGCTGCGATACTCGTAGCGCGTGACCATGTAAGTGCTGCCGTCCGCCCGCGTCTTTTCATAGCGAACGATGTCACCATTTTTGTCGCGCAAGGCCACGTCGACGTCGGCGCGGATACCCGGAGCCTCCACGCCTTCGACGACTTCGTAGGTGCGGTAGAAGTAGAGCTGGTTTTGCTCGACCCGCCACACACCGCGCTCAAGCGAGCCTTGGAGGCCCGGGAAGGCCGCCGCAGACGCGTAGGGCGCGCGGGTGATGGTGCCGAGCGAGTACCACTCGCCCTCAAGGTCGGACTTCTTGATGAGGTCCGGCTGCACACGGTCAATATCTTCCGGACTTGCGCAGCCCTGGGACACGGACATCGCCGCGACCAAACCCACGCACGCCACCAGCTGCGACATTCGGAAAAATGCTGGCATTTTCATGTGATTCACTTGCATCGTTGTTTTCCTTCTGATCACAGGCCGAGCGTGCTGCTGCCGTAGACTTGGTGAAGCTGGCGCAGGAGGTCCAGTACCTCTCGCACTTCCATCATTTCGTTGAGGAGATGCGTCTTCTCAACTATATCAGTGGCCTCAGCCCAGTCGTCCGCTAGGTCCTGCGCCTTCATGACTAGGTCGACGCTCACGTCGAGCCGTGGCTCGCCGAAGCGACCGTAGTTCGTCGAGTAGGCGACGTAGACCTTGCCGCCGATCGGGTCATTGAAGCGGACCTCTTGGAGGTCGGCCAAGGGCGAGGTGTCGTATTGACGGGCCTCGCCTTCGAGGAAGACCGCGAGGCGATCGATGAACTGGGGATTGAAACCGGCTGGGATGAAGGCCAAACCATAGGCCGCCGCGTAGAGCTTCATCGTGAAGTTGTTGATGCCCGGCTCGACGGGGATCCCGGGCAGACCGCTTGAGATGCTCGGCGGCACATAACGACCGTTGATTGCCTTGCCCGCGTAGAACTCGAGGTCGCCGGTGATGATGCCGCCCATGAAATTAGTGAGCTCATCGGCGAAGACCGTGTTGTATCCAAGGGAGGTGCCGATACCGATGTCGATCTGCTCGCCGACGTAGGTGTCGACGAAGTAGGCGGTCGAGTCGGTCAGTGTCACGAGGGCGCCGAGTTTTTCCCAGAAGCTCCCGAAAAAGAGGGGATGCTCCCAGTAGTAGTAGCCGAGGTCAGAGCCGAACTGCGTCGCCGGGTAGCGGCCGATGCCGAACGGGATCTCGAGATCGACACCAGGCTGGTCGAACTTGTAGGTCGAGCTGACATACGAGTTCGTGCGCGGATCAAGCCTGTGACCGCCGGGTGCGGGTGAGGCGATAATGTCGCGGAGGGTATCGAACGAAGCCTGCGCGGCCTGCTGGAATGCGCGACCGCCGAGGGGCTGGGTCTTCCAGTCGAGGTACCACGAGTAACGGAAGAGCAAGCTGTCATAGAGCGCGTAGAACATACCGACGTCGCCAAGGACGCGGAGGTAGCGGTCCATGATGCGTGCGTAGTAGCCCATGGGGTTGCCGTACGAACCATAGAAGAGCCGCTCACGCTTGAAGGCATCGTAGACATAGTAGTTCGTCATCTGCTCGGTGGCGCTGGCAGCCATCTCGCCAGCGTCGATGCCCTGGTCGAAGTAGTAGCAGCCCATGTTGCCGCGGAACTCGTCCGAGCAGAACGCGTAGGGCACCTCGACGTAGTCCATATCGAGGAGCTGGCGGACCGAGTTCTCGGTCATGTTCCGCTGGTTCTTCACGAGGTGGTACGGGACCGGCGTACGCTTGAGGTTCTCCTCCACGCCGATGTAGTTCGTGATGTAGTTGAAGGGGTGGAAAAAACCCGTGCCGCGGGTCGGCCAGCCGATCGCGTTGCGATAAAAGGAGTACTGCGCCGGCGTGCTGCCGGTGAGGCGGGCCGCGTCTTCCACGCGCTTATCGAGCTTGGTCGTGTCGGTGTACGTGTCGACGAGCTGGGCATACCCGAACTTGATGGCGGCATAGTCGTACTTGCCAAGGCTCTCGATGTCCGAGTTCACGCGTCCACCGTAGTCCATGATGGACGTGTACTGGTACTGCGTGCGCTTGTTGGCTTTTTCGCTGTCGGTCAGCCAACCGCGCGGGGCGAACTGCTCACGCGGCGCGTAGCAACGATTCTGGTAGCAGACGTTGCCGTCACCGCACTGGCGGTTGTTGATGCAGCTGACGCCGTCGATAGGGGTGCCACAGGCGCCCGTCGGGACGGAGCGAGCCGGGTTGGTCGCATCGGGGGCCGTGCACTGACCAGCCGTGCCGCAGAGCGAGCCCGGCAGGCAGTCGCCGTCCGCGGCGCAGCTCGAGATCGCGCAGATTTCGCCGGTGATCTGGTCGCACCACGAGTCGCTCTGGCAGAGGATGACCTCTTTCTCGCGTATCTCGTAGTAGGGGTCGAAGAAGTTGAAGACGTCTGTCGATCCCGAGAAGTTGTGGCGTAGACCCACGGTGTGGCCGATCTCGTGCTCAAGGACACCCTGAAGAATCCGTGCGCCGACCTCCAAGCGGATCTCATCGGGGGACAGACCCTTGTTCTTCATCTCCATCGCGAGCCCGAAGAGGGCGTCGTCGAGGAATTCACCGAGGAACATGCAGTCGGAGGTGGCGAAGGTCTTCATGCGCTCGCGCTCAGCCTTCATGGCGTACTTAGTGCTCCATGCGGTCGGGGCGAGGAGGTCCGCAGCCTCAGCCTGGGTGAGGTCGCTCTGGGCGATCTTCTGCGAGGCCGCATAACGAATCTCATCGGTGACCATCATCTCGCCGAGAGGGGTCCCGCGGATCTTGTTCAGACGGTCGTGCATCGCCTTTTGCGAGACGTGCGGCAACGTCGCGTCGAGGGCGGTTCGCAGCCGCTCGGGATCGCGCTGGAAGTCCACGAGCTCAGGGAACTCGTAGTCCTGCATAATGCGCATTGGCGCCTTCATCCCCAAGTCGACCGCGCGAACCGCGTCGGCGTCGTAGCCCGCGAGCTTTTTCGCGGAGATGACGTCGTGCTCATGACCATTGAAGTCATGGCTACCGGTCCCTTGGCGTGCCTGCAGAGCCCGGTAGGTTGCGGCGCGCTCGGTCGGCTCGACGTTTTTCAGGTATTCACGGATGTATTCGCCGGTGATGACGTCGTCGAGCGCGAGGTCGTCACTCACGAGGGCGAGGAGGTCGGCCGCGAACTGCGCATAGGTGTGCATCGAGCCGCCATAGATGTTCGCGTTCGCGACGATGATCTCGCCCGTCTCCGGGTCGGCTTCGGACGGGCCGTAGCCGAGAGGTCCCGAGCGCTGCGCCTCGTTGACCCAGTAGAAGAAGGAGTAGCGAATATCGCCCTGGCGCTTGAGCTCCGTCGGGTGCGGGACGCGGGTGGCGTCGCCGCAGGGGTTGTAGCCGTTGGCGCGCGTGTAGCGGGCGTCGGTGTAGGTCGTCTTGCGCTCTTCTGGGCTCAACGTGACCGAGGCCGCGACCTCGTCGTACTGGTTTTCGCAGAGCACAAACATCGCCGGCAGCTCGGCCTTGATGTCGCGGACCCGCTGGCGATCGGCTTCTGTAAAGTCACCGGCCCAGCCGGCGCAGTAGCCGAGGGTGTCGGCCTGGTAGCACGTGAACTCGCCACGGCCGCCAGCGCGGGACAGAGTCGCGCGCTGGTTTGAGCCAGCCGAGGCCAGATAAGGGGTCGCCGCCTGGTATTGAACGCCAGAGACGAGCTTGGCGCCTTCGATACCGAAGTCGAGCGCGCCGACGTCGCCACCGGCGTTGAGGCCGCGGACGCCACCAGAGGTGCGGTTGTAGGTCTCGCCGGCCACGACCACGTCGGTGCCGTTGTAGACCACGATGTAGTGCTGGTTGGCCTGAATGTCAGCCAACGTGCTGGCCACTTCCGTGCCGCCGCTGGTCACGACGACGCTGACGCCGTTACCCACGGGGACCGTGCCGACGTAGGACGCCATCGCGGGGTCAGTCGGGTCGAGGTCCATCCCTTCTGTCGAGCCGCCACCAGCGATGGTCGCGCCGTTGATGGTGAGACCGAAGTCGCCGCCAGCCGCCGCGAGGTTCGCGAAGCGCACCCAGGTCTGGCCGGCCGGAAGCGCAGGCGCCTGGCGAACCGTCGTCGGGAAGTAGTCGTGGGTCGCCATCACGCGCTCGCCACCACCATAGATAAGGGTCGATGAGCGGAGCTGATTCGAGGTCGTGCGAACCGTGACCGCGGCCCCAGCGGCGCTCTGGCACATCCCACCCGAGCAGGTCTGACCGTCAGCGCAGGGCCTCGTCGAGTTACAGGTGCGGGCCGTGCCGCAGAAGCTGTCGGCGCCGCAGACGCCGCTGCCGCACTCGCGGTCGAGCTGGCAGTGGATGCCGCCCTCGAGGTAGGTGAAGGTCTCGTCAGCGACGAGGTCGCCGTTGGCGCAGTCGGCGTGCTTTGTGCAGCCCTTCGGCGCTGCGACACCCTTCTCTTCGTAGAGGAGGAGCCACGCGATGGCGTCTTTGAAGACATCGTCCCACGCGTCCGCAGACTTGAAGGCGGCGCCGCGGTAGTCGGCATGCCAGTCGGCGCTGAGGTGGTAGATGATCGGGCGGAGGCCGCGCTCTTTGAACGGCTTCGCGACTGGCTTCGCGCAGTAGCCGTCCACAAACCAGCCGTCGTCTTTTTGGCAACGATAGCCGTCGGCGCGGTTGCACTCGCGGTCCGCGAAGCAGGCCGTCGTGACCTCCGCCTGGGCGTCGTCTAGGGGCTTTTCGAAGTCGAAGGTCTTGTCCCAGAGGTTCCAGCGGTTGGCCCAAGAGACCATACCCTTGTAGGACGGACCCCAATCGTAATCGTAGTAGTGGCGTTCGGTCAGGAAGAAGCCGAACTTATCCTGCTGCTCGTCGTTGTGATAACGGACGGGCTCGAAGTCACGGTGGTGGTCGTAGCGACGGAAGGCGTGGCGAACCTTGACCTCGGTGCGGGCGCAGTCGTACTGGCTGAGGTCATAGATGTTGCAGCGGTTCTGACCGGCGGCCCACGCCAACGAGCGGATCACGAAGTCAAAGTAGCCACCGTTATCGTCGATGTGGAACTCGTCGGGCGAGAAGGGCTTCTCTTCGCCGACGAAGTAGGCGTCGTTATTGCCCTTGAGCGAGAAGAAGAAGTCGACGATGCCTTGACGGTGCCAGTCCACGCGGAAGTAGTCCCGCTGGTACCAGGGCCGGTCGACCGTATTCTCAGTCAGCTCGTTCGACTGCGCGCCGTTGAACGTATTGTAGTTCCGGACGAGATCGAAGTGGCTGGTGATGGGCCAGCGCGCGACGGGCGGCCCCACATACATCTCTTGGAACTCATCGCGGTGGTCCGGATCCCAGTACTTGCGTATCGAGTTCGTCCGCCAGTCGGCCTCGCTGCCCTCGATGGTCTCGGTCACCGGATAGGCGATCAGCCAGTTCTCCTGGATGTCGAAGATGAGCTTCTTGCCGCTCGCGGAGCTTTCACCAATGAAGCTGACGGCCGAGCTGAAGGGAACCTCGATGGTCGTCTGGGTATACATCCAGACACCCTCGAACATCTTCTTGTCGATTTTATAGGGAGAAGTCCGGTCCACGGCGCGCTTGTCTTCGACACAGCCCCCCTGACCGATGAGAGCCGAGAGCATCGTCGCAGCGAAGAGCCCTGACAGGGCTGCGCGCGTAAACCGACGCCAGCCGCTTGATGGCGTAGCGATGAACATCCTGGAATCCTCCGATGAGAACAATGACCTGAAAATATTTTGCATGACTGGCACCTATAGAATCCGGGTCAGAAAGTGCCGGTCAGCGCGAGGCTGATGCTAGTGTTGTTGGTGGCGGCGCGCGAAAAGTCGAAGATGACCGGGAACGAGTCCCCGCGTGCACCGAATGGTTGTGACGCATCGGTGACCAAGTTCGAGCTGATCGAGAGAGAGTCGAAGAGCTGATAGCTGACGGAGACGCTGCTGATCAGACGATCCCGCTGTTGACGGCCGGCCTTGGCGTACTTCGTTGAGAACTCGTCAACGGGCAGCGAACGAAGCCCGAAGTAAGTGAAGATACCGAAGCTCAACCCGAAGGAGAGGCGGTCGGTCGGCGACCAACTCAGCGACAGGTTGTTCGCCACGAAGAATGAGTTCATGCCCGAGCCAGGAAGCCAGACCTCGCCGCCACGACGCTCGGTCTCGAAGCCGAGGGCCGAATTCTGGTTGCGACCCTGGACGCAATCCTCAGGGTTCGGAAAGTCCGAGCAGTCGACCGTGGGAACGGACGAGCTGGCGAAAAACTTACCGAAGCTGAAGCCGTAGTTGAGGCGAAAGTCGCCGAAGGGGATAGACGCCGCCACGCCGGGAAGCAGAGTGATAAGGCGATTCTGAAACTGGCTGGCCAACGAGGTCGGCAAGAGGACCCGAAACGAAGCGGAGAGGTTAAATCCGGAATCGACGTGGTGATAAAGCCGCGAGTGCGAGATTCCAAAGGAGATGTCCGACAGAAGCGCCTCATTGTCGGGCAGCGGAGTGTAGAAATCGTTGACGTTGAACCAGGTCAGCGAACCCACCGCCGAGAGGTGAAGCTCAGGCGTCAGGCGGTACGAGCCGCTGGCAAGGAACGTGGTCGACACCAAGGACTGAGAGTGTGGCTCAGGGGCGAAGGTACCGATACCGACGTCCGTCTGCACGGTCACGGAGCCCGCGAAGTTGGACCGGTTCTGGTCCTCCTCGTCGGTCGCCGCGGACGTGTCGGCTGGGGGCGCACCGCCTGCCTGGGGCGTGATAGCCGCGACAGATTCGCCCTCCGGAGGCTTCGCGTTGGCGCTATGGGCACCAACCACGATGAGGAAGACAGCCAGCGACGCCGCTACCAACCAATCGTTGGGTGCGTAAGGGGTATGGTTTCGATTTCTTCGGTTGGTCACAGGATATCCTCAAGGAAACGATGCATCGCGCGTGAAGGGCGTCGCATTAGCCGCCAGCGCGCGAGTATGTCAAGCGAATCGTGTGAAGCGAACGCGCGCCGCGCCGCCTCCTCGGAGGTGGGATACTGTCTGAACCGCCGAGCTTTAACAAGGTGTTGGTACTCACCATTAATTGAATAAAATCAGGTAGATATGGTTTCGTTCGGCATAATGAACGGTGCGGCGAGGACAAAAGGGAGACATTTCGAGGGGTGGTTGACGAGCCCGGGCGCCCCGAACAGGTGGCGCGAAGTCCTTGCCAACCGGGCGCGCGTGGCGATGATACAACCTCCAATGATGACTCCGCGGGCCAGAGGTCCATGAGGAAGGTTCTCCATCAGCCACACGATTCACGGCCACACGCACAGCCTTAAGCCCCTCCAGCGCAGCGTCCTCGAGCGCCTCTATCGGCGCGTGGTGGAGGTCCAGGACGTCATCTCACGCGACCTCGCGCAGCAGCTGGCGATGATCTCGCGCGATCTCAATCGACAGATCGGCCTCATTATTGACCGCCGGGGCCGCGTCCAGGAGGTTATCGTCGGTGACGCCGAGCGCCTCCAGCTGCCCGACCTCGGCCGCCATCGCGCCGGGCGCGCGCGTCTTCGCGGTGTCCGCCTCGTCCACACCCACGTCAGCGGCGAGAGGCTGACCCGCGACGACCTCACCGACCTCACCCGCCTTCACCTCGACTTGGTCGCCGTCATTCAGGTGGGCTCCCTCGGCGAGGCCGCGACCATCGAGCTCGCGCACGTCATCCCTGACCTCGTCGAGGGCGCCAGCCACCACATCGAAGAGCCGGTCCGCTTCGACCGCTTCACTTGGAACTTCGAGACCTTTATCCAGGACCTCGAGGCGCGCTTCGCCGCCACGAGCCGCACGGTCGCGACAGACGAAGGCCTCATCCGCGCGGTGGCCGTCCACGTCACGAACCAGAGCACGCACAGCGACAAGGTCCGGACATCCCTCGAAGAGCTTGAAGAGCTGGCGCGGACCGCCGGCGTGGCCATCGTCGAGACCATCATCCAGCGACGCCCGAAGCCCGACCCGAAGTTCGTCGTCGGCAAGGGCAAGCTCCAAGAGCTGACCCTCGCGGCGCTACAGCACGACGCCGAGCTGGTCATTTTCGACCAGGATCTCTCGCCTTCCCAGGCGCGCGCTATCGCCGAGACCATCGAGAACAAGGTCATCGATCGCAGCCAGCTCATCCTCGATATCTTCGCCCAGCGCGCGACCAGCCTTGACGGCAAGCTCCAGGTCGAGCTCGCCCAGCTCAAGTACACGCTGCCCCGCCTCAGCGCGCGAAACACCTCGATGAGCCGCCTCACTGGCGGCATCGGTGGGCGCGGTCCGGGCGAGACGAAGCTCGAGATCGACCGCCGCCGTGCCAAGGACCGCATCGTCCTATTGCAGCGCAAGATCGATGAGCTGGGTCGTCAGCGCCATCAACGCCGCGCCCGCCGCCACCAGAGCCGCGTGCCAGTGGCCGCGATCGTCGGATACACAAACGCCGGGAAGTCGACGCTGCTCAACACCCTGACCGGCGCGACGGTTTTGGCCGAGGATAAGCTCTTCGCGACCCTCGATCCGACCAGCCGCCGCCTGCGCTTCCCCAATGAGGTCGAGTTCGTCCTGACGGATACCGTCGGGTTTATTCGGGATCTACCCGATGATCTCGTCGCCGCTTTCAAGGCCACGCTCGAGGAGGTGCTAGAGGCTGATCTCCTCGTGCACGTCGTGGACGTGGCGCACCCGGGCTGGGAGGCGCGTATAGAGTCCGTGCTGACGATCCTCGCCGAGCTCGAGCTCCCCGAGATCCCATCGATCATGGTCTTCAACAAGGCCGACCTCGTCGAAGACCAGAACGCGCTCGCGGCGATCTCACGCCGTCACGACGCGACCCCAGTGTCGGCGATGCGCAAGGACTCGCTCGGCGCCCTGACCGAGCGCCTCATGACCTACTTTGGTCGACACCGGGAGCGCGCGCCTCATCTATATGATAGCTCGGCGCGCCCGCCCGTTGATTCAGAGGAACCTGAGGATTTTCAGGGGTTAGACGGTGCTTCCACGGTCGGCGCCACAACCGCGGACGCGGGCGGGGCCTCGACAGGCTTGGCCGCCTCGGTCGGGGCTTCGGCGCCCTTGGCCGACTGAGACTCAATCCAGGCGTTGTAGCGCTCGTCGATCCCGGTCTTGTAGGCGTCACCGCTCAGCTCGTATTCGACGACGATCAAGAACTTTTTGTTCTCAAACTGTTCCTTCGTCAGCTTGCCCTCGCCAAGCGCCGTGCGCGCGGCTGCGATGAGCGCGAGCCCTTCGAGGGCGTTGCGGCCGAGCGTCCCGAGTGTGACGTCCTCACCCAAGAGATCCGCCAGAGAGACATCCTCTTCTTTTTCGACGAGCTCGGCGTAGGTATTGAGGGCGGGAATGAGCGAGCCCATCTCCGCGGTCTTCGCACAGATGATGGCGATGGCCTTCTGAACGCGATGACCGGACTTTAGGGAGGCGGCGATCGCCGGCGCGAACTTCGTGGGATCTTTAAGGTCAGCGAGATCGAAACAGAAATCCATCACGGACTTGGCCGCATCCTCTTCGGCGGACGCGTAAGAGGTGTCGTCCGGGAAGGTCTTGAGCACCTCGGCCAGTCTTGATCCGGCGGACAGCTCGACGATGTTTCGCGCGAAGTACCAGCGGTCGTTCGGTGAGGCCTTCTTCAAGGACTCCATGATGAATGTGACGGCCGCGTCCCGCGCGTCGACCGCGTCCGGGAGTTCTTTGTTACGAAAGATTGAAAGCGCAAAGCTGTAGGCGGCGTCGCGCAGCTCCTGCTCGAGCGCGTCGGAACGGGAGAGCTCAAGGAGATAGTTCGCGGCCGCCGGCGCGACCATGCGGCTGAGACCATCGAGTTCGAAGCCTGTCACGAGGCGCGTCTGATGCAGCTTGCGCAGGGCCTTGACCGCTAGCGCGGATGCCTCCGGGGTCTTCGCGTCGACCAAGAAGCGCAGCATCTGCTCGACGTTGAAGGCGTTCGACACGATGATCGCGGCCGCCTCGTAGCCGTACGGACCGAGGTCCACGATCTGGCCGATGGACAGACGCGACTGAATCTTGGCCTTCACGTCGTCGCTGCCGAGATCCCAATTGAGATCAGCGAAAGCCCATGCCGCGATCGCCTTTCGCGCACGCTCAAATTGCTCGGGCGCAATGTAGCGCGCCGACATCATCACGGCGTCCTTGGCCGCCAGCAGATGAGGGCGTTTTTCTTCGATGGCGCGGATGAACGAATCAACGGCGCCGCCGAGCACTTGGGCGCGGTCTGCGTCGTCGAGGATGAGGTCCGTCATGGACCGCACGCGGATCTCCATCCCGCGGCCCTTCTCGACCATCACCTCGAGCGCGCGGATGCGCGTCGCGAGCGGTTGCTTGGCGTCGATGACCACCTCACGGATTCGGCGTAAGCCGACTTCGTTGTTGGTCCACTTCTGAATATCGGATTCGGTCACTGTGTTGTCGCAGCCGGCAAAGCCGGACAGCATAAGGACAACCAAGGTCCACCCAATACGGCGGGTCTGAAACATCGTGTCTCCCGTCAACGTCTGCCTTTGCAGAACACGGCCGCGAGCATTGAACGCGCATGGCGAAACGTCAAGCGGTCCTTGCACCAAGACTGCGGACAACGGGTCCTTTGTTCAAAGATCTTGAAGATGCGCTCTAAGACTTACGCGGCTATGCTGTGGGTCAGGGCCGCACAAGGTGCGTTGGCCCGGAGGCTCGAAAAATGAAAGCGCATACATTTGATTCAAGCGCCGTGCGGCCGGCGTGGCTCCCCTGGCTCCTCGTCGCTGGCGCGTGGGTGGCGGCTGCCGCGGGGGGGCTCTTCGATGGTCCGGCCGCTGGGAGTGAGGCGGACGCGGGCGTGGCGCCGGGCGTGGCGGGCGACTCACTGCCGCCCTTGACCAGCGCCGCCGCGTTGACGTGGTACGAGGCCCACCCCGCACCGCGCCAACCCGATGTGGTGTCGGAGGCGCCCATTGAACCCGCAGAGACCGCTTCGGAGGGGATCGAGCTAGGCATCAACGATGCACCCGCGGACGCGGACCTCCCCGAAGGGGCCGGCGCTGAGGGCGAGGGCGTCCCGAGGCCGCCCGGGACACCTCCGGCATCTCGAGACACCGCGGAGCCGGTCCCGGCCTCACCTCGAGACGCCACCGCCGCACGCCCTGACGCGGCTGCGCAGCGCCGCATGGACAAGGCACCTCCGGCGGAACCCAAGACAAAACAAAGAGAACGAGAGCGAGAACGAGAGCCAGAGCCAACGAGCTTGGCGGCGCCGACCACCGCGCTGCCGACCATCACGATCCAGCCCCCCGGGAAAGAGGCGGCCCCAAAGACGAAAGAGACCGCCCAAGAGGCGACGGCGCGCGCGACGGCGCACCTCAACGCGAAACGCTGGGTTGAGGCCGAAGAGGCCTTCGGTGTGGCGCTGGCGCTACCCGGCGGTCGTAGCGCGGCGGTCCTCTACGGGCGTGCCCGTACGAGAGAGGCCCAAGGCGACGACGTGGGGGCCGAGCGTGACCTCAATGATGCCCTCGCCGTCGACCCGCGTCACCCCTACGCCCTGCTGCTCCTCGGCGACCTCGCGAAGGGCAAGAGTGACCTCGCGGCGGCGCGTGACGCCTATCGGCGCTATGTCGAGGCGTGGCCCAACGGGCGCCGCACCGGCGAGCTGACGGTCTGGCTCAACAGAGGATCCGAGTAGGCGCTCGGACCCAGAATTTTCGCGAAAAAAAGCCCTCGTGATGAGGGCCTTCTTTTTAGAACGGGATGTCGTCGTCGAAATACTCGGGCTCGCCCCCGGCCGGGGGCCGAGGAGACGCCGGAGGGGGCGTGGAAGGAGCGCCGCCACGACTCTGGGCGCCGCCCTGGGCGCCACCGCTATAGCCGCCACCGCCGCCGCCGCCTTGGGCACCGCCGCTGTAGCCGCCACCGCCGCCGCCTTGGGCACCGCCGCCGTAGCCACCGCGCGCTGCCGCTGCCGGTCGCGGGGCGCTGCCGCCTGCGCCAGCGTCATCGCCGCCGCCGGAGTCGAGAAATGTCATTTGATTTGCAACGATCTCGGTCGAATACTTCTTTTGACCGTTCGCGTCATCCCAAGACCGCGTCTGGATGCGACCCTCGATATAGACCTTGCGGCCTTTACGCAGGTAGCGCTCGGCGAGCTCTGCGGTCTTGCCCCAGAGGACGACGCGGTGCCACTCGGTCTTTTCTTGGCGTTGACCTTCGCGGTTGTTGAAAGTTTCGGTCGTCGCGATCGACAGCGTGGCGACCATCTGGCCGCCCTGGGTCGTGCGAATCTCAGGGTCAGCCCCGAGATTACCGATAATCATGACTTTATTGAGAGTACCGGCCATTTCAGACCTCGCTGCGCAGAAGTTCAAGAAGAGTTAAGACGCCAAAACCGGTCCCACCGCGTGGCAGCCCCGGTTCAGGTTTGTCATTGGACGCCGGGCCCGCGATGTCAAGGTGTGCCCAAGTCGCGTCGCCGACGAACTCTTTCAAAAAGAGCGCGGCCGTGATGGCGCCGCCCCATCGCTCGCCGATATTTTTCATGTCGGCGATCGGAGACTTCAACATACCGCGAAGTTTCGCGGTGAGCGGCATGGGCCAGAGATCCTCGCCAACGCTCGTACCGGCGGCGTGGATCTTCGCCCTGAAGTCATCGTCATTGGAAAAGAGCCCGGCGGTATTCGGTCCCAAAGCCACCATGCAGGCGCCCGTCAGGGTGGCGAGGTCGATGATGCGCGTCGCGCCAAGGCGCAGGGCCCAAGCCAAGGCGTCCGCCAAGACGAGGCGCCCTTCGGCGTCGGTGTTCATGATCTCGACGGTCTTGCCGTTGAAGGACCGGATGACGTCGCCAGGCTTATAACCAGCGCCGCCGACGAGGTTCTCCGCGGCGGGCACGAGAGCGTGGACGATCGCGTTCGGGCGAATATGAGCGATGGCCCGCATGGCGCCGAGCACCGCCGCGCCGCCGGCCATATCGATCTTCATGTCTTCCATCGAGCCAGTCGGCTTGATGTTGTAGCCGCCGGAATCAAAGGTGATTCCCTTGCCCACGAGGGCGATGATAGGCGCGTCGGCGGCCGCGTTCGGGGGCCGCCAGGTCAGACGAATAAGACGCGGGGGCTCGGCGCTGGCCGCACCCACGGCCAGCAGGAGGTTCATCCCGTGGCTCTTTAAAGCGACCTCGTCGAAGACCTCGATCTCGAGGCCCTCATCGCGCGCCAAGCGTTCGGCCGTCTCGGCGAGAGAGCGCGGCGTCACGTCAGCGGGAGGCCCATTGACGAGGTCGCGCGCCAAGATCACAGCCGCGGCCTCGTGCCCAGCCGCGTCAAGCGCGGCGGCGGCGCCATCGACTTTCACGCCAGCGGTCGCGAGCGCGAAGGCCTCAACCGACTTCGGCTCGACGTCGACAGTCAGATAGACATCATAGCGGTAGCCACCGAGGCGAGCCCCGAGGGCCGCGACCTTTAGACCTGCGGCGTGGCGAAAGCTCTCCGGGATCAAGAGGGTGCCGGTCGCGAGGCGTCGTTTTTCGGCCTCCTCGACGGTCTGGGCCCCGATCTGACGCAAAGAGGGCAACCCAAAATCGCCCTTCTTCCCCGCGCCGATCACGAGGGCACGTCCGATCTTTCCGGCCAGATGCACGAGCAGCGTCTGCCCGGCCTTACCTTTGAAGCGTTCCTCCGCGGCGATAGCCGTCAGACGCCCGCCGGCGACCGTGTTGAGCGCCGCAAAGTCCGTACCGAGGCCGTCAGCGTCGGAAAAAGCGATGATGGAAAGGAGAGGTGTCTCAAGTTCCGCCAGCGTTGTTGTGTCTACCGTGATGTTCAAAACGCGTCCCTCCGACCGGATTTCTGGTGCATTCCGCGGCGACTTCGGCCCCGGATAGCAGGACAGCCAGCCGCCCTGCGAATGAAAGCTTGTATCAATAGAACGGCCTCAGTCGCAAGCTCGACGTGGTGTTCGCGTGGGATCGGTGCCGTATTGAATGCGCGGTCAATATCGCGAGAGGGCGAGACACGTGCCTGTTGACGCGACGATCCGCACGAGGCATTCAGCGGCCACGGAGGTCCCCATGTCGATAACCGCGCCCCAAGCTCCCCAAGACCGGCCCATCGTCGTTCAAAAATACGGTGGCAGCTCTCTGGCGACGCCGGAGAAGATTGAAGCCGTCGCGCGGCGCATCGCAGAGACAGTCGCCGCCGGCTATCGCGTCGTCGCGGTCGTGTCCGCGATGGGCAAGACCACCGACGGCCTCCTCGCTCAGGCGCGCGCCCTCTCGCCGAACCCGGCCCCGCGCGAGCTCGACATGCTGCTATCGACCGGCGAGAGGGTCTCGACGGCTCTGTTGGGCATCGCGCTCGCCGCCATCGGCCACGAGGCCGTGTCGCTGACCGGCTCCCAATCCGGGATCATCACGAACACCCGCCACAACCGCGCGCGCATCGTCGAGATCCGCCCTTTCCGCGTCCAGGATCTGCTCGACGACGGCAAGATCGTCATCATCGCCGGCTACCAAGGCGTGTCCTATTCCCGTGAGATTACGACCCTCGGTCGTGGCGGCACCGACACCACCGCGGTCGCGATGGCGGCCGCCCTCGACGCACACCACTGCGAGATCTGCAGCGACGTCGACGGCGTCTACACCGCCGATCCGCGCGTCGCCCCGGACGCCACGCGCCTCGAGAGCCTGTCCCACGAGGCGATGATCGCCCTCGCCCGCGAAGGCTCGAAGGTCTTAAACCAAGACTGCGTCGAATACGCCGCGCGCCACGGGGTCGCGATCTTCGCCAAAGCCACCGCCTCGCCCCGCGACGACTCTGGCACGGTCGTACGCACGAACCCCGCGCCGATGCTGACGATCCTGACCGCTATCGCCCACCGCGACCGCATCCTCGAGGTCACCGCGGCAGCCGGCAGCGATGTCGCGGCGATGTACGAGGCCCTCGTCAGCGCCAACGCTATGCCGCACGCGCTCTCAGCTTACCCCGGCCAGCCCATCATGGCGCTCATCCCCCTCGAGAACGTCCACCGCCGCAGCGTGCTCGAGTCGACCCTCGCGACGGCCCTGCCCGGCGGCTTTACGATCCGCGACGATCGCGGCACCGTGACCCTCGTCGGCCCTGGCCTCGGCGAGGCGCCTGAGATCCTGAGCCGGGCCTTTAAGATCGCCCGCGAGCTCTGTGGGTCGTCCGTACACTTCGAGCTCGGCGCCCTGACCCTACGGATGCTCGTCGATCACGAGGCCGTCGCGGGCCTCGTGGGCGCGCTTCACAAGGCGTTCCTTGGTCCGAAGGAACCCTTGTCCTGAAGGTTAAGCGGCCTGCCACACAGAAGACTGGCAAGGACCCGCCGCGGGCGCTAACATTGGGCGGAACCTCAAGCTTTTGGTCGCACCACGACCCACGGAGTCCTTGCATGTACGCGCGCCTCGCTCTCACCCCCGCGCCCTCATGGCGCCGCCTCGCCACCCTCGGCGCTCTCCTTGTCTCGCTCAGCGCCTGCGGGGATGACGGCAATAGCCCGAAGGACAGCACGGCCACAGACGCCCGCAGCGACACCAGCAGCTCGCCAGATGTGTTGAACACCACCAACCGCCCCCCCGAGCTCGAGCGCATCGGCGACCGCGTCGTCGCGGTGGGTCAGCCCCTCGTCATCGTCGTCAGCGCGCGCGACGCCGATGACGACACGCTCACGTGGTCCATCTTCGGCAACCTACCGGATGGGGCCCGCTTCGATAAGGCCGCGCACCGCTTCGAGTGGACCCCGCCGCGCGCCGACGAGACCATCTACCTGACCTTCGTCGTCTCGGACGGCCAAGAGTTCGACCGCGAGACGATCCGCGTGTCCGTCGTCTCCGAGCTCACCGCGAATCCGCCGACTTTTTCGCCGGTCGGCGACCGCGCGATCCCCGTCGACCAGCCCTTCGAGCTGCGCCTGGTCGCGACCGACCCGGACGGCGACCGCGTCACCTATGGCTTTGAAGGGTCGTTGCCCGCGGGCGCGGCGCTGGACGCGACGACGGGCATCTTCACGTGGACCCCTGGCTCGGACAGCGTTGGCGCACCCACGGACATCACGTTTACGGCCACCGACGGCTTTGTCAGCACGCAGCTCGCGATCCGCCTCGTGGTCGACGACGGCCGCGAGGGCCTCGCCCGTCCCCCCGCCTTCACGATGGGCAAGGGCATCACGGCCACCGTCGGCGAGGCCTTAAACCTGACGATCGAGGCGAATGACCCGAACGGTGACGCGCTGACCTTCGCGATCGTGGGTACCACACCCAATGGCGCCTCCGTGGCAGGCGACAAGCTCCGCTGGACCCCGGCGACCGAGGACGCCGGGCGCGCGGTGGCCATCATCTTGTCGGCCACCGACGGCTCGTTCACGGCCATCCACGTCGTCACGATCACCGTCCAACGCCCAGCGGCCGGCGCATGCGGCACCGACACCTTTGAGCCCAATGACCTCGCCAGCGCGCCCGCCGCGATCACCGCAGGCACTCACACCGCGGCCATCTGCGACTCGGCCACAGAAGCCGACGTCGACTATTATACATTCAACTCCACAGGAAACCAGAGGCTCGACGTGCGCATCGAGTTCGATGCCTCTCTCGGCGACCTCGATCTCTACCTCCTGTCGACAAACGAGGACCTCCTCGCCGCGAGCGAAGGCTCCGGTAGCGTCGAACGCCTCACGTTCACGATCACCTCGCCCGGGACCTTCATTATCGCGGTGATCGGCTACACCGATGTCCCGCTATCGGTCCCGTACCAGCTCACGGTCGCAACGGGCGCCGCGACGGCGTGCATAGACGACAGTTTCAGTGGCAACCATTCTCCTGCGACCGCCAAGGCCTACTCGGCCGCTGTCGAGGCCGCCTCGCTGAGTCTCTGCGCCGAGCGCCCGGACTACTGGGTCGTCACGCCCCGTTGCGGCCAGCGCATTGAGGCCCTCTTGGACATCCAGAGCGCGGCCGACCTCGACATGTATCTCTATGATAGCACTGACTTCTCCGGCCCATCTGGTACGACCGCGGTCGCCGCCGCGATCACCGAGAACAGCCTCGAATCGCTGACCCTCGCGGCCGCCACCCGCGCGGCGCCACACCTCTTAGAGATCGTCAGCTACCCCAACAACACGACCAGCTCGCCCTATGAGATCTACGTTCAGATGACCGGCGGCTGCACCGAGGACGCCCGCTCGAACCGCACGCGCGCCACCGCGACCGCCATCGGAAACGGCAACACGACGGGCATCACTTGTTGCGCCGACGACTGGTTCGCGCTCGATCTGCGCGCCACCGACAGCGTCTTCGTCGAATTTTCTTCGACCGTCGGAGCGGTGCGCGTCGTGGGCTACGGCACCGACGGCACGACCCAGCTGGACGCCGACGGCCCCGTGACAGCCAACGGGCTCGTGCTGATCGAGGCCACCACGGCAGGCCGCTATTACCTCAAGGTCACGGGCGCCCCGGGTGCGGCGTACACGCTCATTGTGGAGATCTTTTAGGCGTCACGGCCGGGGGTGGGCTTTTCATTTGCGCCGAGCGTTGTAAGCTCCCCGCGCAAACCCCTCGTCCGGCACATCACGCCATTGGAGACCCACGTGTCCACCGAAAGTCCAATCCTCGACCACGGCCACGGCGACTCGAAGTACCTCGTTCGATCGTCCTACACGACGTCCTTCGCGCACATGGGCGAGGTCTATCTCTACCACGATCTCCATGGCTACATCATCAAGATGAGCCCAGACATCCTTGATTTTCTTAACAACTTCAAGGAACCGACCAAGCCCGACGACGTCTGCGTCAAGTACGCCAGCGCCTTTGAAGACCAGACACCCGAGGCCTTTGTCGGCGTGTTCTTGCAGTTCTCGTGCCTCATCCGCCCAGACCACGACCAGGTCGAGGACATCGGCGACATGATCCCCGTGAAGTCGCGCTGGAACATCTGGCAGCGCCACGACGACGGCACGATGACCATCTACACGGCTTGGGGCGATAAACCTCTCCGGAAGACGGTGCTATCGGCGGACGAGCTCGCGATCTGGGACCAGTTCGACGGCGAGCGTGGCCTACGTCAGATCTCGGTCGAGAACAGCCTCGATCTCGTGACCGCACGCAAACTTATCGCCCGCCTCGCCCACCATGAAGTGCAGGCGGTCAAGCTCTCGGCGATGCCGCTGTCGGTCTACAAGTCCCGCCCGGGCCTCAAGCCCCCGTACCTGACCAGCACCATGCCCTACGCGCACTTCGAGCCCGGCGTCGATAAGCTGCCCCAAGGCATGGACGGCTTCTTCTCGCCCGAGGGCTACTACCGCAACGAGGTCGATGACGCCGACGATCAGTTCGACCACGAAGAGACGACGCTGTCGCACCTCTTGCGCGTGCCGCACCCGATCCTTGGCGGCCGCACCTACGGCCAGGCCCTCGTCGATCGACTCTTGGAGTACAAGGCGATCCCCGAGGGTGAGATCAAGGTCCTCGAGATCGGCGGCGGCCTCGGCTTCATGGCCAAGGCTGTCATCGAGGCCCTACAAGCGGCCGGACGAAAGGTGGACTACCATATTTTCGACCTCGCTCCGACCCTCGCCGCGGCCCAGAAAGACCGGCTCGCGGGCCTGCCTGTCACGTATTACGCGGGCGATGTCGTCGCGGACGTCATCCCCGCGAGCGGCTTTGACCTCGTCCTGTCAAACGAGATGATCGGCGATCTCTTGGCCGTCCGCCTCGATCGCGCGCCCTTCGGCCTCGACGCCGACGAACCCGACGACGCGGTCTTTGAAAAGGCCCTCGACGACGCCGGCGAGGCGGGCGAGCTCCTGCGCAAGTACAACATCCCGATTGGGGATGCCCCAGACCCCTTCTATCTCAACATCGGTGCGTGGCGGATGGTCGAAAAACTCTTCGACATCATGAAGCCCGGTGCGACCGCGTGGGTCACCGAGTTTGGCGAGATGGGCCGCTGGCCTCTCCTGTCGACCCACCTCGACCACCCCGAGCTGTCGATCCACTGGGGCCAGATGATGCTCGTCTCCAAGCAGGTGGGCTTCCACGCCGACTTCGAGTTCGTCATTGATTTCATGGATTTCAACCGTAATCTCGAGGGCCTCGCGACGACCCGCAGCTACTTCCGTGCCCTGTCGGCGCTGTGCGAAGAGCACGGCGTCAAGATCGAGAAGATCGGCTACACCCGCGAGATGTTCGCGCAGCTCTTGGCCGGCAAGCTCGACCTCAACCGCGTCGGCGACATCCAGTTCGACCGCGTCGAAGATCGCCTCATGGGCCTCGTCCCGCACGAGTTCAAGGCGCTGATCCTCAAAAAACCGGTCGACATCGAAGCCTAAGATGCGTTGACGTCAAAGTTGAAGAGGGCTCCACACGGGGCCCTTTTCTTTGCGCGTCAACGGCCGCGTCGCAGGACAATTGTGGTGGTGCATCTAAAACGACTTACTGCCCCGTCAGTTGACCACGGGCCGGAACTTTGGTGTATTGCGATTCATGACGTCAGCACCGACCATACCGCGCCCCGTCGTCCGGACCGAAACCCTCAGCCATGATGGGGCTGTGAACCCCACGCCGCCTGGATTTCGTGTCATCGCGACGCCTACCGACGTGGACCCTGTGCATGTTCCGGTGGTTTCAAAGCCCAACCACCGCCGCCGCGCCATCATCGCCCTGGGCGCGATCGTAGCGCTCGTCACGTCCATTGTGTGGGCGAACTCGCCCGACGCGCGTAGCGCAGCGCCGCGCTCGAAGGACGGTAAACTCAGCGTGATAGGCGCCGACGGCGCTGCCGCTGGTGGCCTCGACGGGACGGAACCGCTGACTCTCAGCCTCGGCTGGGGTCCGCCCATCGCGGACAGGGTCGATGGCCTCAAAGAAAACCCCTACGACGGCGTCGCCCGCACCCGCGCCAAGCCCCGCTCAAAGGGTTGGCGTGACGCCCGCATCGGGACCATCCGCAAGGTCGACGACCCGAAGCCGAACCCCTACTGAATCTCGCGATTGCGACCGCAATAGTTGCAGTTGTGAGTTCAAGGTACTAGCAGCTCGACGAAGGCGCCGCGTAGGCAGTGGTCGCTGGCCATCGACGAACCGTAGGCGCCCGCCGGATAGAGCGCGAGCAGCTCTCCCTCGGTGAGGGCCGGCATCATCGCGTCGCGTGCGAAGACGTCGTTCGCTTCGTTAATGTTTCCGCCTAGATTGGCCCGGGTTGTGAGCGGACGCCTTGGCTCGGCCACGGGCAAGCGCGCCATCGGGATCGCATAATGCGCAGCGAAGACGTTGATCGCATGCCCGCCATCTACCCCATACCAGAGACCGCTCTTGCGGGTCTCGACGGTCGTGACCTCCAACACCAAGACGCCCGCGGCCCCCATGATGAAGGTCCCGGGTTCACAGGCAATTTTCACGTCCGGGGGAAGTTTTGCGAGGCTGTCCCCAACGACCTGCGCCCACATCCCGACCGGCATCGGGTCGTCTTCGGGACGCTGAGGCCAGCACAGCCCACCGCCGACGTTCACCGTCTTGACCGTCGGGATAGCCCCCGCGATAGCCGCGAGCCCCTCAAAGGCCCGCCGCATGGCTGGCTCGGCCGACCGCTGCAGGCCCCAGCCGAGGTGCATGTGGACCTCGTCGACCACAAGCCCGAGGCTCTCGGCCAGGGCGACGGCCTCCGCGACCGCGTCTTGGTCAAAGCCAAACTTGGAGTTTCCGTAAGCGTGGCGGTCGGTCTCGCCCCAACCCACGACCACCTCGGGGTTGATGCGCAGGCCAATCGTGGCGGTCTTCCGATCGGGGGCCGCGGCCCAACGGCGAATCACCGAGAAGGTATCGAGATTCGGTTTCACGCCGGCGCGGCCGATCAGGGCCAGATCACGATTCGAGAGCATCCCCGCCGTGAGGCTGATCTCATCCGGCGAAAAGCCGTGCTGGGTGGCGCGTTCGACCTCGCGCGGCGAGCAGGTGTCGATGCGGATGTCGCCCTCAGCCCGGACGAGGTCTAGGACCGGCCCAAAACGATTTGACTTCATCGCAAAGCGGATGGCGTAGGGCCGCCCTACCCCGCCAAGCGCCTCACGCAGAGCGGCGAAGCGACGGAGAATAGTATCAGCACCATAGACATACAGAGGCGTGCCGTGCTGCCCCGCTAGGTCAGCAATAGACGCCCCGTCAAGGGTCAATCCAGCGGGCCCGACGCCAAGCGCGCCACCTGATAATGCGATCGCGTCGGCCATCGAGCCCCCCGTATTCACTAAATATTTAGGCGCGAAGGGCCTCTGGAATTTCGTCGGCGTCGATGATACGCGCGACGAGGTCATAGTCACCGGCCTCGACGATCTCGGCCCTCACGATATCACCGGCCTTGGCGAAGCCCTCGTTGATGTAGGTCACGCCGTCGATGTCCGGGGCCTGACCGTAGTAGCGAGCCTGCAAGAGGAGGTCCGTCTCGTCCGAGGGGCCCTCGATGAGGACCTCTATCTCGCGGCCGACCATGGCCTCTTGCAGCTCAGAGGAGATCCCCTGCTGAAGGGTCATGAGCCGATGGTAGCGGTCCTCTTTGACGATGGACATGACGAAATCATCGCGCCGCGCCGCCTGGGTGCCCTCTTCGGTCGAGTACTTAAAGACGCCCATCCGCTCAAAGCGCGTCTCGCGCACAAAGTTCATCAGCGTCTGAAAGTCCGCCTCGGTCTCGCCGGGGTGGCCGACGATGAAGGTCGTCCGGAAGACGAGGCCTGGGATCTGGTCACGAAGTTTCTGTACCAATAAACGCGTGTCGGCCTCGGAGAAGCGACGACGCATGATGGTCAACACACTGTCGCTGATGTGCTGCAGCGGCATGTCGATGTATTTCGCGATCTTGGGCTCGGTCGCAATGATCTCGATCAGCTCGTCGGTGAAGGCGTGCGGGTAAAGGTACAGCAGGCGAATCCAGTGGACCCCTTCGACCTTCACGAGCTCGCGCAAGAGCCCAGCCAGCGTCGTCCCGTCTTTGCGGTCGTCGCCATAGTGGGTCAGGTCTTGGGCGATGAGGTTGATCTCTTTGACGCCCTTGGCCGCCAAGTTCTCGACCTCCATCACGATGTCGTCGATGGGGCGCGACTTGGCGCCGCCACGCAGGCGCGGGATGATGCAGTAGCTGCAGCGCTGCGAGCAGCCCTCGGCGATCTTGACGTAGGCCGTCCACGGCGGGGTCGTGACGATGCGGGGGCTGTAGGCGTCGTAGTTGTAGCCAGGCTTGCCGGCGACGACGAGGGGCACGTGCTGAGGGGCTGGCTCTGTACCGCCGCGGGCCTCCATCACGAGGTTCTTCGCGGCCTGGCTGGTCCCGAGGGGGCCGTCCATGAGCTTGCCGATCTGCCAGTGATCGCCGGTCCCAAGGTAGGCGTCGACCTCAGGGATCGAGATCTTTAGCTCTTCGCCGTAGCGCTGCGCGAGGCAGCCGGCGACGATGAGCTGCTTTTTGTCGCCGCTGTCGGTCTTGATGCGCGCCATGTCCAAGATCGTGTCGACCGACTCTTCGCGGGCCTCCTCGACAAAGGCGCAGGTGTTGACGACCAGGAGATCGGCCTCTTCCGCGGTGTCGACGACGACGTAGTCGCGCGCTTGCAGCTCGCCCAGCATGATCTCGCTGTCGACCCGGTTCTTCGGACAGCCAAGGGAGACAAAAAAGAGCTTCTTCGGGGCTTGGGCGGCCGGGGGGGCGACAACAGAGGCGACAGGGGTAACTTCAATCATTTTTCGGGCTCTTCTTGTCTTTGGGCGGAGCGATCGTAGGCGGCGCCTCATCTCGGGGCGTCGGCTCAGGGATCTCTGCGGTCCGGGGGGTCAAATCTTGAATGATCGCGCCCTTCGGCGGCGTGAACTCAAAGGCCTTGGTCTTTAGCTTCTCGGCATAGTTCACGTTCGAAAAGGTGATGTGGCTGACGTTTTCCATCGGGTCGACCAGCTCGCTGCGGACGATCTCCCAGCGGCCTTCCTTCGTCCAAAGGGTCAGCGACCGATAGTTCTGTTGGCCGCTCTTCGGGATGAGTTGAATTCCGATGAGTCCGTCTTTCTCACCGGCCCACGAGGCGTTAAAACTCTCGCGTAAGTCACCTTGACCGAAGAGAAACTTAAGCGAATCATAGAGCTCAGAGTCCTTAATCGGCATCTTGAGCGCTTGCTTCGTCGAGACCTCGTAGGACCACAGGACCTGGCCGTTCGAGATGTAGTAGACGCGCTCGGGCTGCTTGTAGTCCCAGCGCATACGACCAGGCGCCTGGTAAAAGACGCTGCCCGACTTCTTCAGCGGGCGCTTGATGTGCGCGCGGATGACCTCTTGGGAGAAGTCGGCTTTGAAGTCCGTGACCTCTTTATAGAAGCTGGAGATCCCATTGAGGGCCTTATCAAGGCGGGCGGCGTCGGCGTGCGCGGCCGAGGCCGTCCCGAACACGCCAAGGAACACGCCAAGGAACACGCCAAGGATCAGCGCGAGGCGGACGACGAAAGCGAGAGAATGCGTGGCGTTGGTCTTCATATGGTTCCTGTGAGCCGGGGTCCGGCGGGCGCCCTGTTACACGAGTCCTCGGGCCAATGTCAAAGCCCGGAACAGCTTGATGCGTCGATGCCCCTGCGCGATAGCGCGACTCAGGGACCCGATACCTCAAGAGCGCGGCACGGGGCCTCGGTATTCCTTCGAGGCCGTCCAAGGGGTGTATGCGAGAGTTCCGCCTCCGACCGAATTTGCTTTGAAAGGGGCAATCTTGTTGCTAGCTTTCTGCCCGCATTTCTGGTCCCACAACGAAACGGAGAAATATCATGGCATCACCCAAGGGCGGTGGCGGTAAAGCCACTGGTAAAAAAGCGAAACTTGCTCACGAGAAGCGAGTTGGCGGTATTCAAGAGTTCGCTCAGTTCCGTTTCCGCGGGATCGAAGGCTTCGTCGAGGACGGTCAGGGCAAGGGCGCGATCGTCTTGTTCGACGACAAGGGCACCAAGGGCATCGTGGACGCGATCTACGTGCGCGCGGATGCTGACGGCTCGCTCATTCCTCGTCCGTTTGCCTGCCCGGCGACCTACGACGCGACGGCCAACCAGGCCGCGATCGCTCGCTTTCAGGCGCAAAACGCCAGCTAAGATCGCTGAATGGATCTGACCTTCGGGTCAGTACCCTCCATTTCGCGCTCAGAGCGATGATGCCGACCTTTAGATCTTTGGATCCGGGTCGGCATTTTTTTTTGGCGCGATCGCGGGTATGACGTCCGTCGCAACTAACGCCCCGTGACGCAGGAGACGACGATGAGCGAACAGCCCGAGACCGCACCGCTTGAGCCCCCCGAGACCCCGACCGCGCTGGCGACACCGTGGCTGGATGGCGCTGACGACGAGATCAGTATGTCTTTGGCGGACTTCATCGAGAAACTCGGTGAGGGCGTGGACATCTTTAATGAGGCCTTCGCGCGACGCATCGCGGCCACCCTTGAGGCGCGGGCCGCGTATATCCGCATGCCGGCGGTCGAACGCTTCGAGCTCGTGGACGTCGTGGCGACCCTCTACATGGATAAACGCATGCGGATGGTCGTGACGGGCCAACACGATGAGACCCTAGCCGAGGTGACCCTACGCTGGGATGGCCGCGACTTTGACAGCGTCGGCCTAAAGATGGCGCGGGCGCCCCACGAGACGGCCTACACCTTCGCGACCCTCGACTTTTCGGTCCGCGACCGCGAGGCGACGCTGCTCGAGGCTGTCGGCCCCTGGGCTTTGGGCCAAAAGGTCACGATCCGGTGCCTCTCGTCCATCGGGCCCGACGTGCACTACCGCTGCCTAGAGGGTGGCCATGAGATCGCGGTGCGACCGGACCAGCTTGAGGTCGCGCCCGTGGCTGCAGAGTGAGCCAAGCCAGAATCGGTAATCTATCACCGATCTTCGGACGGCCGCACGACTCTTGACTACATGACGGTGGTTGTTTAGCATTTGTCCTTAGCCGCACGAAATTCCGATGGCTTGACCGGGGGCTGAAAAATTGACCCGGTTAAAGGTGTAGTGATGTCCAGCGATAAGGCGGAAGCCGTCACATCCACGCATGCGGACGGCCCCGGACCCGCAACCTCCGAATCCAGCGCATCAGGTCCGGGCGAACGAACCAGAGCGATCGCTCGGATGGCGAATGGCTACGAAGCGCAAATGGCTCTCCTCGTTCCAGTTCAGCGCAAGAGCAAGGGCCCAAAGGCAGGCGATGTGCATGAAGCGGCTGCCCAGGGCATCGCCGGTGGTGGTGCATCCCTCCCTCACGGCGGTCAGATTCAGCACAGCTTCGGTGGCTACGACATCTCAAACGTGACCGCTCACACGGATTCTGCGGCCGCGCGGGCAAACGCGGCCATGGGCGCGGACGCCTATGCCACGGGCTCGCACATCGCTTTTGTGGGTGCGCCTGACTTGCATACAGCTGCACATGAGGCAGCACATGTGGTACAGCAAAAGGCTGGAGTCCAACTCTCGGGCGGTGTGGGCCAGGCGGGTGACGCTTACGAGGTCCACGCCGACAAAGTGGCTGATGCGGTCGTCGCGGGACAAGATGCGTCGCCGATTCTATCGCAGGCCGTTGGTCGCGGTTCCGAAGCTGGCATCCAGCGGCAAGTCCAGCGCCTCGAGACCTCGACATCGACGACCACGAATACGACCGAGAACACCGAAAGACCCGAAAACACACGGGAAGCCGAGGTCCGTGTCGATGCGCCACCGAAAGTCCAGTTGCACGGTTATGGCGGCGTCCGGCACGTCTTCGGCAAGAAAGTAAAACAGATGGAGCAGGAGCTCACTCTCCTTGAGGCCAAAGAAGCTTCCTTCGCAGCGCAGGCCACGCCCGCAGCGGTTCCTACGGCGACAACGACCACCGACAGCGACAAAGCCGCGACGACGACGCCTGAGCCGACAGGGATGCTGACGCTAGAGGATCGCGAAAAGAAGACGCACCTGCGGACAACGATCGACGACATCAATCGCACCAAAGGGGGCGATTATCTTATTTTTGCGGGTCACATCGGCGTGTCCCTTGATGGTGGTTCCACGATCTACGGATTCACGCCAGTCGCGCCCGAAGGCATGCCAGGAGAGATAGTCAAGGCCCACCTGCATAACCACACCATGACGTTCCCGGGCGCATTGAAAGACGACAAGACGCACTTCGAACTCGCGGAGGAGTGCGCGACGAATCGCGGCTGGGACACAGAGACGACGGTCGTAGAGCGCGACATTGATACGACGGCGGCTGCAACGATGCTTCAGCGGCTACAAGAGCTGGCAGGAATGCAACCCGGCGCACACGGCGTCTACTATTCGTTCCCGCTGGTCGATGAAGAGGACGGTAAGTGGTTCAAGGACACGCCAGGACCTGATGGTAAGATTATCAGAGGTGAGGCCCAGGCGAACTGCGCGACCTTCCCGGCCCATATCGGTGTCGAGCTACCGGAAAAGTCCGGAAATCTGCGCTACTACATGCCGGCTATGCGCGAAGAGGCGAAGAGCAATCCGGTCGTGTAGCAAGCAGTAGATACCCGAAAAAACCGTTCAGAACCCAATTGTTCGGAAGAACCCGAGCCACCTAACCGGAGCCATCGACTTTCATGGGAACAGCAACCAACGAGACCCTCGTGACCTTCCTGCGCAGCCCAGATGCCGGGCCTCTCCAACTCAAGGGAATTCGAGAGACTGCAGACTCCGTCTACCTCGGGGCCGTGGGCCTCAGCCTCAAGGAGCCCCTCTTTCATAGCATCTTGGGCTTTAACTTCAGCGGTCGCCTAAGCCCGGACGCGGCCTTCCGCGTCGAAGCTGTGACAGGACCCGACTCGGAACTGACTGCACTCGTCGCGGTCTTTCGGCAATTTGAGTCGTCGCGCTTCCAAGATTTCCCGGAGGACATCGTGATGGGCTGGGTCCCCACAAGTGCGGCCGACGCCCTAGCCACTTGGATGTCGCGGATGACAGCTCAACTGACCCACCTCTTGGCCGTGCGTGCACAAAAATCGTTAGCATAGACGACGAGACGTAATTAGCGCACGCGATATGAGAACGAACAGGCGTACCCGGACCGGAACGCCTCAATCGCCGCAAACCTATCGACGGCACGCGAGTCCGAGAGCGGAAAATGCCCCCGACCCGACCCGCGCGCTGACTACCGATCAAATGATCAACTCGCGGAAGGTCCGGTGGAAGAGGCGGGCGAGCTCGTCAGCGAATGTTTCAAAAGAAGATGACCGTGACGTTGACCGACATGCGCGTGATGGCCGGCCATGGATCAGATGTTGTAACATTTACACAGACTTGGGAGTCCGGATCTTATCGAGATGTGGGACCAAAACAGCTGGTGCTGGTCGGCGAGGGCGCAGCGATGCGGATCGCGCGGGAGGAGATGTTGGCGTCACAGATAGAGGGTGCGACCTCAGGCGCGCGGATTCTAGCCCCAACCGAGTACCTACCCGTCGTCACGGCGCCGGGGTTTGTGGGCCTTGTGATGGGCGATGCGGGCGACCTCAGCGGCCGAACCCTCAGCCCCGCGAGCAGCCTCTACCGGGGGCGCTCAGCCTTCGCCGCGGACGCCACACCGGCGACCGACGCGCCCAAGGTGACCCTCTTTGGTGTCAACGGCGTCGTCTGCGAGATCACCCCGACCGCGCGCGGCGTCTTCGCTGATATTCAGCATCATTTCGGACAGATTCAAGTCTGGGACGGCACCAGCGACGACGGCGGCCCGCGAGTGGACGACGCCGAGGTGGCGGCCCAGCTCGTCGCCCACGGCGATGGGACCTGGGATGTGTGGCGGGTTGACGCCGAGCGGTGCAAAGGCGCGCTCTGGGGCCGCTTGAACGACAAGGGCGAGAGCCCGGCTGTGCTGGCGCCTGTCGCCGCGCCAGAGCTCGCCGGCAAGGCCACGGCGGCGTTCCGGGCCCTGCCCTTTGCCAAAGCCATCCAAAAGGACTTCGAGGCTGACGAGACGGTCGAAGGTGCCAAGGGCCAGCCCTGGGACGCCTGGGACGCGACGGTCACGACACGGGTCTTCGCCGCGGCCGATGGCACCCGCTACGTCGCACACAGCGTGGCGGCCGGCAGCGGCTGCGGACCTTCGGAGCGAGCGGCTGGGCGCTGTGGCGTGTCAGCGGTGACGCCTGGACCCTGCTCAGCGACGCCGACAGCCCGGGCGACGCCTTCACACCCTCGGCGGCCGCGGACCTCGACGGCGACGGCCAGCCCGAGTTCACCGACGGCACGACCCTCGTGCAGCCCGTCGGGACGGTCTGGCGCCCCACCCGCAACGTGACCCCGCCCTACTACGATTGTCCTTGCTGAAACTATTTGGCGATCTGCCAGGTCCTTCTGCCAAGCGTTCAAGCGCGTGGCTCACTGTCGCAAGATGTTGCTCAGAATAGGTTTTTGAGATCGGGAGGGACTTGGATATTTCATGGCGACAGCAACGACCGAGATGTTCTTCAGCTTTCTACAGGGACCTGACGCGGGCCCTTTGGAACTCAAAGGGATTCGTGAGACGGTCGACTCCATCTACTTGGGGGCGGTCGGCCTCAGCCTTGAGCAGCCACTCTTTCACAGCAGCCTAGGCTTCAACTTCAGCGGGCGTATCAGTCCAGACGCTGGCTTTCGGGTCGAGACCATCACGCACCCCCAATCTGGACGCGTGCGCCTCGTGGCGGTCTTTCAACAATTCAAAACATCACCCTTCCAAGACTTCCCGGAGGACATCGTGATGGGCTGGGTAGCCGCGTCCGAGGGCGAGGCCCTGGCCACTTGGATGGGCAAAATGGATGACCAGCTGGCCCGCCTCCTGAAACTGCGGGCCGCCGAAGCGTCGGCTGAATAGGACTTTCGCAGCTGATATGGCGAATCTATTTGCTAACTTAGCAACGTTGAATATCCAGCATCCGTCTGAGAAATTGCGCAGTCGAGGCTCAAAGTAGCGCTCGACCCCGCGGCACTCATACTAGCTATTCAAACGACCAACTCGCAAAAGGTCCGGTGGGACGCCTTGGATGTGCGCGAGTTCGATGCAGCAGCAACCGCCACCACGAAACCTTTGTCCACGCGCCGGCCTATGACGGCCGGTTCCCATATCGGTCTCGACCCGTGTGAACGCCAGTTCGACCCACACATAACTTCTCGACCCAGCTCGTCGAATCGACCAAAAGAGGTCATAATCTGTTGATTTGTAATGACCTTCTGCACCGGCATCAAATGATGCCACCCGCTTAACTTTCGGAAGCTTCCCGCACTAGGGATTATGAGTCTCTATATTCATTAGGATGGCTCGACCGGGTCGCGGTTCACCGCCCGGTCCACAGGAAGGACGCAACCATGTCTACCGACAAGTCGAACTCTGTCACTCCTATACAATCAGATACACTTGAGGTCTCAAGCCTCGGCTCCTCCGCCGGTGGCCCAGGAGAGCGCACTAGAGCCATCGCCGGAATGGCCACTGGCTACGATGCCCAAGCCGCGTTGCTTGTCCCCGTCCAGCGCAAGAGCAAGGGGTCCGACACGGACAACGTGCATGAGGCCGCGGCTAAAGGTATCGCCGGCGGCGGGGGCGCGCTACCGCATGCCGAGCAGATCCAGCGCAGCTTCGGTGGCTACGATATCTCGAACGTTACCGCCCACACAGACTCCGCCGCTGCCACGGCTAGCGCGGAGATGGGCGCGGACGCCTACGCGGCCGGCTCCCACGTCGCCTTTTCGGGGGCGCCGGACCTGCATACCGCCGCCCATGAGACCGCCCATGTGGTGCAGCAAAAGGCTGGCGTCCAGCTCTCGGGTGGGGTCGGCAAAGCGGGCGATGGTTATGAAGTCCAAGCCGACAAGGTCGCCGACGCCGTGGTCGCAGGTAAAGACGCCTCGCCGATTTTTGGAGAAACCTCTGGAGGTCCGGAAGTCGATCAAACAACCATGTCCCAATCACCTTCAACACAACAACTCGTGCAGCGGGTTGAGACCGAAGGCGAAGGCGGATCCACGCCCCCAACACCCGCGGCCACAGTGCCGCGGGCGCTGGCCGCGACCGACCTCGTGCTATCGCGCGTCGCGACGGAGGCAAATACGACGGGCGTTGGGAGATATGCGGCCAACGTTGACCCAAAGATCACGCCATGGGGCCATGCGTTCGATCGGGGGTCCGTCGGCTTGGCGACCGACTCAGCAGCGGCACAGACGGTCATCGCGCTAGGCTGGAGCACCGCTTGGGGGCCTCAGCCCATCACGATTGACCAACCCGCGAATATGTCACCGATTGATGCGAAGGCGTGTGTGGGTGGTGTCCACAAGCTCGCGGGCTGGAGCACCGTGTCTAGTGCTGACCAATCGGTCCTCAACGCGTTGCTGGGCGGGGAGACCAACCTAGTGGGTGTGACGGCGCGTGACCATCTCGGGACAAGCTTTGGGCCCCTCAGCGGCCAGACTCCAATACAGCAGGCGACGGCGCTCTCGGCACTCATCGGCGCTGGGGATACCCTACCTGCCATGAGCGACGAAGCTGTCGCGACGACTCCAGTTACTTTTACGGTTTCAGCTGCGACAACAGTGCCAAGCCACGCGTTTCACGGTCGGACCGCAGCCGCGGAGTCCTACACCGTGACCTTCAGTGATGGTGCGGCCATTTCAGTTTTTGCGCCGGCGGCACCAACCCCAGGCATGCACCAACACACCGTCGACCAGGCCGCCGAAGCTGCGGCTTACCTCCCGACCGCGAGCCGTGCCGTGCTGACTCAAATCGTGCTAAACGTCATCGAAAACCCGGATGACCCGCATTGGGCCGTGGAATACAACACCCCAAACTTCCACTCATACATGACGGCGGGAGTCGACGGGGTCGTCACGATCTATCCCAACCGCACCGCCGCACAGCCCGGAGACAACTACCGCAGAGGGACGGCCATCCATGAGACGGGACACACATGGTCGTATCAAAAATGGGGCACAGACACCACGGCGGGGGGGTGGGTGGCTTGGCAGACGGCAATGACGGCTGATCGCACGGCGATCTCAGGCTACGCCAACGCTGACATTGCCGAAGACGTGGCCGAGACAATCACGGCGTATGGCAGCACCAAGGGCACGCCAAAGTATGACGAGTACAAAACACTTATCCCACATCGTTGGGCCATCCTTGAAGCGGAGATGCAATGAAACCAGCTAAGTCGGCGATATGGATACTGGGGTCCGCCTGGACGACTATATCCATCGCGTTTGGCTGCTCGACCGCGCGGGACGCCCCTCCAATCGTTGCTTTGAAGGACCCGGCTCAGACGCCAGCCGCCGAACCGATCGAAAGAGAACCCACAGCGATGGCGGTTGTTAACGCACCCGCGAAAAGGAATGAACACATGAACGGCTCGACATCCCCTGATGGCACAAAACACCCTGGCGAGATCCTCCACGTCGACAAGATGGATGGTCGTGAGTGGTCGCGTGCAGCCGCTGACGTTCCACTGACCATCGCGTGGGTCCACAGTAGCGGTCTATGGGTCGCTGTGGCGAGGATCGAGATCACCGGAACACCAACGAGACGCCGCATGACCAAGTTCGGCGTAGACGGGGCCATGCTTGAGACCACGATCCAAGGGCCGCCGCCCCCTCCGCAACGCCCGCAATGAGCTCAGCCGAAACGGATCGGCAAAGGAATTCCGAGACCCGTGAGCTAGGGCCTAGGGGCCGCGCCTTGTGCCGGCCCAAAAGCCCACAACCCCGTCGCGATCGCAGGGGCCGCGTCTCGTGACGACCCGAATGCCCAGATCAGTAGACTAGGCCGTAGGGGCGCCGCGCCTTGTGCCGGCCCAAAAGCCCAGACTCTAAAATCCCTTGATTTTACGAATCAATTAGCGAATTTTTGGTCCAAACCGCGCCCCACGTCTGCAAAGAACAGCCCACACAAAAAGACCCGAGAGCATCACTGCCTCGGGTCTTTTTGCTTCTCCAATAATATTAGGTCAAACGACCAACTCGCGGAAGGTCCGGTGGAAGAGGCGAGCCAGCTCGTCGGCCTCGCTCTCCATGCAAAAGAGTGAGATGCGAAGGGGAGTCGCGGTCATCGCCTTGACGGGGACCCCGGCGCCGGCGGCGATCCCGCGCGCACGGAGGGAGAGCCCGGCGTTGCGGCCGACGAACTCGCCGACAAGAGACACGGCCGCGCACCCCTCCTCGATCTCGAACTGGCCAACGAGACGGGCGCGGACGGCGTTCCAGTCGGGGACGTCGTCAAGGGCGAACCAGAGATCGGCGATCTCATGGTCGGCGTCGAGGCGCAAAAGGGGCAAGGAGGCCTCATGGGCGGCCGCGAGCATGCGGTCCATCGCCTCGAGGCCGCTGGCGCGGAGGCGCACGAGGCGCCTTTGGACGGACACGCCGCTGACGTGCTGTGTGCCGCTACCATCCGTGCGGCGATCGACACGCGTGCCGCCGGTGCCGGGGGGCGCGAAAGTCGCGCGGGCGTAGAGGGCAACGCCCTGGGTGCGGGCGAACTCGACGCACTCGGGGTGCAGAACCTTGGCGCCATGGGTTGTCAGCTCAAGGAGCTCCTCGTGGCTGATGGACTCAAGCAGCTCGGCCGCGGGGATGATGCGTGGGTCGGCGGTGTAGATGCCATCGACGTCCGAGCAAATCTCGCAGAACTCAGCGCCGAGCGCGCCCGCGAGGGCCACGGCCGTCGTATCCGACCCGCCGCGCCCAAGCGTCGTGACCTCGGCCTTGTAGGACACGCCCTGAAAGCCGGCGACGATGACGACCTTGCCCTTTTCGAGCTCGTCCTGGACGCGGTAGGGGCGCACCTCAAGGATGCGCGCGCCGCTGTGCCGGTCGTTGGTGATGATGCCGGACTGCGATCCCGTCAGCGAGACCGCATCAATTCCAAGCTCTTGGACCGCCATCGCGAGGAGCGCCATCGAGATACGCTCGCCGCAGCTGAGCAGCATGTCGAGCTCACGCCGCGACGGCGAGCTAGCGACCTCTTGCGCACGCGCGAGGAGCCCGTCGGTGGTCTTGCCCATGGCCGAGACGACCACCACGATACTGACGCCCGTGTCGTGGGTCTCTTTGATTCGTGCTGCAACTTTTCGGATACGCTCGGTGTCGGCGACCGACGAGCCACCATATTTTTGAACGACAATCCGCATCTCGACCTCCTAACATCCACAACAGTTACCGCGCCGACCCTTATTCACTCGATCAATCCTTATGAGCCGGCGTCGCAGGAAAGGCGGCGCGGCCCACGCTGTCAAGCCGGATCTGAACGGAACCGCGAGCAGAAGGCCCTCAGCCTTGGCGATGCCGTCACGCGCCCTTGAGCGACTGTCTATAGAAGCAGCAGATGTCGAAGCGACCAACGGCGACCGGCGGACCAACGCCGCACACAGTTGGAGGGTCGCGATGTATCGTGAAATGTCGATTCAGAAACTGCGCGCGATGACCGCCACGGCGCCAGCCTTCACGCCGGAGATTCACCTTGGGGTGGTTAACAGGCCGCCTTCTAGGGGAGCGTTCTTGCGACCAACGTGGGGCAACGGCCTATCCCTGATTCCGAATCGCCCCTTCGACACTAGCCGAGATCTCCGAAAAGTCCGGCAGCGCCCCTTGCATTCATGGAAGCCCTTTATTACAGTCTATAACGTCTCGCACAAGAAAGGACCACGCATGACAACGACCCAGCGGCCGATCATCCCCGCGAAATTTCCACGGTTTATGCGTAATTTCGGGTTCTTAATTGGATTAGCCAGCACGCTCGCGGCCTGTTTTCCGGACCTGCCCCCGGAAGAAGCCGACGCCGTTCTTGGCGCTGACGGTCAGGCCGACGTTGGGTTGGACACGGTCGCGCCGGATGGGTCGACGTCAAACAGAATTCCTCAGGACGTCGTCGCCTCCATCGATGGCGCTACAGCGGTCACGATTACATGGTCCTCCGTCGCCGACGCGGTTTCCTATCGTGTTTATCGGTGCGACGAGGCGCTCTGTGGTGATGACGGACCGTGGGACCTTGTCCCCAACGGCGAGACTCTATCAACTTCGTACGTGGATCTGGGGGCCGAGGGACCCCCGCCACCACCAGCACCCTCGATCACGGCGACGACTAATTCGGCCGTGAGTGTTTCAGTCTCGTGGGCGGCTCTCAGCCCCACACCCGCGCGAACATTCGCGTATCGAGTCAGCGCCAACTTCGCCTCCGACGACGAAGGTGCACCATCACAAGGCGTCGTGGGCTCGCGTAGCCCGGCTCCCATCACGCGGTATGAGGTCTCGTCGAACGACGGTCCTTGGATCGCCAGTGGCGCGGAAACGTCCTGGCAGGACCCAGACGCCCCGCCACCAACCCTCACCGCCGGAAGCGCCACCGCCAGCCAAGGCACGCTCGCCGGCTGGGTGGCCTTGTCTCTAGGCGGCACGACGTCCACGGCCGGCACGACGCGGTCCTATCGTGTTCGGGCTGTGAATGTCGCCGGCGAAGGACAGCCCTCGACGGTCGCGACTGGCTCGCGTGCGGCGGCCTCCAGCTGGTCTGTGTCTTGGGAACGCTCGACCGGCGCATCTCCGGACGACTTTGTCGCGATCACGGGTAGCTCTGGCGCGGAGTTTCAGGACGTCGGTGCACCAGAAAACGGCGCGACTCGCTACTACCGAGCGGTGATTAGCGCGATTGGTGCGGAGTCCGTAAACACCGAGCCTGTCGCTGGCGCGCGTATGCCGCCACCGGAGACCCCTGGAAATGTGCGGGCCTCAAATGACCTACCGGACCGTGTGGAGGTTCAGTGGTCGCGGGTTGGTAGCGCGACGGGCTACAAAATCTATCGTGACGGAGTTGTAGCGGCGACGCTCACCGGTGGAGAGACGACGAGCTGGGTCGACGAGGCCCCAGCGATGGCTGTGACCGGCAGCTGGCTGGCACCTAGCGCGGTCGCTGCGTCAAACGATCGGCTCGACGGTGTCGAGTTGACGTGGGTCTCGCCCACTCAGCCCATGGGTCCGACGGCACGCTATGAAGTTGAAGCCATCAACACGGCCGGAACCGGAGGAAAGTCTGCAGAGACCGTTGGACGGCGAGCGGCCTCAGCCCTCGCCGAGTTTGAGGTCGAGCACACGCCTATGGGCGCTGCGGTGCAATACACGACTATTGCTGCAACTACGACCAGTTGGCTGGACGCGAACGCCCCGACCTCGACTATTCTTAAGGGCACCACGACTGTGAGCCAGGGCGATCATCGAACACATGTGCGGTTGGTTTCAGAGGGCGCCGAGGTTTCGCCCTCCAAGGTCACCTATCGCGTGCGGGGCGTTCTCGAGAGCGGAGGTACGACGCCGTGGTCAAGCAGCACGGTCGGGGAACGTGGCACGGGCGCCCTCACATGGCAGTGGCAGCGGAGTCTGAGCGAAAATGGTACGTATTCCAACATTACCGGCGCAGCCTACACCGAGTTCAATGATGCGACCGCGCCGGCAAACGGCGATGGTTATTGGTACCGCCTGAAGCTTGCTGCCGCGGGCGCCACAGAGTTGAGCACCAACTCCAAGGAGGGGTGGCGGTTGGCTTTCGTGGACGTTCGGGTCGGATACGAGCACGCGTGTGCACTTACTTCCCATGGACTGGTTTGGTGCTGGGGCCGCCAGAACAATGTGGGACGTTTTCCGACAATGACGGATAGCCCACAACTGGTGGGTCCAGGGCGGGTCCTTGGTCTTGAAAACGTCACAAACGTGTCGGTCGGTACAAGTCATAGCTGCGCGCGGATGGCGGGCGGTCAGGTCTATTGCTGGGGCGGCGAGTTCGATAAAGAACCCCTTGGCTCCGGCCTAAACGAAGCCGCACCAACGCCGGTGCGCGTTTTAAGTCTCGATGACGCGGCTGAAGTCGAGGTCGGTCGTTTCCATTCATGCGCTCGCACAACATCTGGCTCTGTGCGGTGCTGGGGGCTCGGACGGCAACTTGGCAACAACAGCATCCTCGCAAGTCCGACTCCTGTGACCGTTGTAACGTCCAACAATACCGCCCTCTCAAACGTCAGTAGCTTGAGTACCTATGATCGGTTTAGCTGCGCCACCAAGGCCAACAACGGCACCGTCTTTTGCTGGGGCGAAGATTCTGGGGTTGTGAACGGCAATCCGTATGGTTCGATTGGCGATGGGGGGAACATATCTCGCCTGTATGCGTCACCTTTAAGCGGACTGACCGGGGTCCGAAAACTCTCGGTCTCCGGCTCCAACGCGGTTTACATGGCCTGCGCGATTCAAGGTGCCAGCAGCGAGTCTTTATGGTGTTGGGGATTTGGCCCCATCGCGGTAGACAATACCACACTTCGAGGACTATTTTCTGTTCCTACTAAATCGCAACGATTCACCGCCGCGCTGCGAGAAATTGCGTTGGGCTATAATATTGGGTGCGCCATCACCTTTGCCAACGATGTCCGGTGTTGGGGGGAGTCGAACACCGGAGCGTTGGGTTTGGGCCAAACAACAACAACCATCGTCCCGACGAGCGTCGGCCTCACCGGCGCGCAACGTGTTTCAATAGGAAACTTGGCATCGTGCGCGGTCGCGAGCTACGACGTCTTTTGCTGGGGGACCAACCTGACCAACAGCGCGCCTGAAAATTTCCTCACGCCGACCACGATGTTTCCAAACTAAAACCACACACATCACATCCGTATGTGAGCTGAGAATCATTTTCTAGCGCAATATCAAACTACTGCGGCGATCCCGCGGCGTTGAGGTGGAACGGAAATAGTTGTCAGCGCTAACGACACACCGCGTTCGAGCAAACGGGTTGCCTCATGTCGCCCGAATTGTGTTCCTGCCCACGGGTTTCCTTGATGAAATCGGTGCAATAGCAAAATGGGAGGCCTCGATATTCAACGCCTCCCGTTTCGTTTAAGCGAAAGAAAACTCGATTACTGCGCGGTGCACTTCGGATCGAGGGTCCGCTTGTCGATACTAAGGAACAAATTGAAACAATAGTTGGTTCCGAAACCATCAAGATTTGTTTCAGTCCAAAGTTGGAGCGGGCTCTCGGGACGGGCTTCAGGATTGTGGCGGCTCCAGAAGTACCAGGCCGGGTCGAGCCCAAAGGAGCCCTTGTTCTTAAAGAAGCCGGCGCCGACGCCGATGCCAACGGCCGGGTTCCACGACCATGCCCAGATAGGCTGGC